>Ga0126342_10000594_pt1 | contig 41649 bp, 28 predicted proteins | sample Cyp1metagenome_FD_92528 | JGI IMG/M metagenome (GOLD analysis project Ga0126342, IMG submission 92528) | Coral microbial communities from Lord Howe Island, Old Settlement Bay, Australia - Cyphastrea 1 metagenome | ecosystem: Host-associated > Invertebrates > Cnidaria > Coral ...
GATTCTATCTCTAACATAGTCTTTCTGATCACTCGTTGGGTTATCTCAAGCCTTTGGATTTTATCTCCAAAACCCTTTGCTGTTTTTTTTTTATATTTTGCATTGTTTTTACCGTGGGGTCAAACCAGGGATTCTATCCAGGGCCCTTTGGTCTCAGACCAGCTGGATTCTATCCCAAATCTTGGCTTAAATCCTTGGCTCCAGGCTAAGGTGTATAAGCAACGGGTGTTTGTTTCCCTGTCCCATGTTGATGGCGATGGATGCTGCAAAAATTTCAATCATTCCCATGATTGTTGAGTAATTCTCCCCTTTCTGCTGTCTCTTCCAAAAAAGTCTTGGAGAACTGCTTAACCTGGATTTTTTTGCCCTGGTTTCAGAAATTCAGAGCAAGGCCGACCTCCGACCTCAAAGCCAACCTGGCGCAACAGCCAACCTGGCGCAACATCACCACTTCTGCTTCGAACTCGATTGTTTCAAGTAGGCTGAACTCGGACACAGTCGGGCAATGTCGGGCGCAAAGAAGACGCGACGGGATAGATCCGACGAGCTGCAGAATTGCAAGTGCGGCTTCAATCCTGCAGCGAGTACATCACGTCAAGTCCACATTTTTCTAATCCACATTGTTGGCTGGTTAAACCCAGAATTGTGCTTGTAAATCACGTTAAATCACGGATTTTCTTTGTTTAGGTTTTACCCAAGTCCCCAATGATTGTTTCTTAAATCCACTTGGTAGCTCAACCCCAGCTGCTTTCCTGGTGAGTAGCTTGAAATAATTTGTGTTGTCATGTTTTTTCCGTGATTGAGGTTATACAATTAATTATATACTATACTTCTGGGGTTAAACCACCAATTCTTGTTGATACTGTTCTTCTTCAGTGGGAAACACATGTAAACACCACACTTGTGACTGAAATCAGGCAAAACTTTGTGGACATCTACTCTTAGGCCATTGTGTTATACCAGGGATCACCCGAATACCAGCAATTTGCAAAATGACAACAATGTGTATCTATATTTTGTTGACTAAAAACCAAGTGTCGTTTATGAAATCACATGTTTTGATGGTCAAACCCCGGTCCGAGCTGGTGAAATTATAATTTCTGCTGGTCAAATACAAGCATGCTGTTAAAACCATTTTGTTTGATTCTTCTTGCTGGTTAAACACCAACAAAATGTTGCTCGTTCAGCTCCACCTTTTGCCGGTGAAACCTGATTTTTAACCAGTCAAACCCAACATTGCGCTTGGCAAACCCCAAAGTTTTGCTGATGAAATGACATTTGTTAAACCCCAAGACTTGCTGCTAAACCCATCTGAAACCAGTTTTTTTCCCATTGAAATGACCATGAACTGCTCCCGGGAACCGAGGCCTCCATGAAACGTCGCAACAGCGTGGACGTGGCCTGCGCTGAGTGTGGTGCCACGATCCGGGCGGGACAAGGCGTGAAGCTTTCCATGATTTCCATGGCCGGAAGTTCAATACCAATGGGATTAATGTGGTTAGAACAATATTATATATATCGGATATAAACCACCCATTTGGGATATAAACCACCTATTATGGGTATATATATATATATGGATATAATGGGATAAACCACCCATTTGGGAAGTGTTTAAACCTCCTATTTATGGTGTGATATATATATATATATATAGAGAGAGAGAGTGAAATATAGTTTCAAATCACCAATAGTTTCAACTACCAATGGTGTGGTTAAGACAATGCCATAAACCCTCCCCCAAAATCACCATGAATGGATGGTATAAACCATTCCCAAATGGGGTGGTTTATTAAACCATTGTTTTAGCCACATTAGTATGATTCATAGTGCACGAACTAGTAGTTTCATATTAAACCACATTATTCATATAATTAGTATGAAATATTTTTCCCACATTTGACATTAGTATTCACAGATGTTTGTTTCGTATCACCACTAGTTGAAAGGTCTGGAGGGAGTTTCCGGTCGGATGCCGCAACGAACTTCCGAAGTTGACCAGCACAGGGCGCTGTGGCACGGGTGACTTCTTCGGATGTGTCTATTGCAGTCACTGGGCGGAACGTTGGGGTCACCCATTTGGGGCTATGGAAAACTATATAGTGTGAGCAAAACAATGCCATAAACCAACCCATTTTTGACGGTTTATAATGGTTTATAATTTGTACCACCCCAATAAATGGTGATTCTGGGGGTGGTTTATTATTGTTTAACCACATTACCAATTCCTGGATAGTAACTGGGTTAGAAAAGACACGAACTCAATCAAATTAATCCAAATTACGATGAACTCCACAGCCCTAAGCAGCTTTTGGTTTCCACCGATTACGTTGAATTGTCACCAGCAGCCAGGAACACCACGGCCAGCGATCACCAATAGGACTAGAAACGGTTGTGGGGTATGAGTGTGGTGAGACCAATGGTTGATATCATAGATATCGTGATATATCGTGATATATTTAGCAGGATGTAGCTAGTATACTTGTGGGTGCAGTTGAGGTGAACCTTTTATCGTATACCTCTTTAACCATGGTATGATGTTAACTTCCGTAAACATGATGAAATACATCCACTGAAGTAGGATCAGACTGGAGTCTAGTCGAGCCCTGACATTTTTGACCGGTCTATAGCCATCATTCATGTTGCATCATCAATTGTGTCAGCATCAGTAACCCGGGAGTGTTTCCCGCGCCGGGGCTGGAAGTGCTGGAAGTGCTGGGCCCTTCTCGCGAAGTTTCTGAACGGTGCCAGCACGTGCGCCTTAAAATGTGATGTGAACTGTTGCGCAGATCCCAAAAATCTATGGCATGCTGTTAGCTAAGTTGTTTTTTTCACAAATAACATTTAACTTCCAGGTACATCCAGGTAAATCATGATATATCTAACGATATCTAATGATATCTCATGGTCTCCCTGGCCTTTTTCTACTGTAAAAACATCACCGTCTGGACCCGCAACCGTCGCCCAGGCAACTGTTGGAATGTCTGGGGATCCGCCGCGGCCTGATACGGCCTGTCCGGGCCTAAGGTACAGCTGTGGGTCGCTGGAGATGTCTGGATTCTTCGACCCTCTGGTTATGACTAACAGGGCTAGCCATGGTATAGATGGCCCATAGAAATAGATGGTTTACCGTTCTTAGACATGCTGGATCTTTCCATGGCTATGTTAAATAACCAGAGGGTAGATTTCCCTTTTTTTTGGCGGAACATGTTGGTAAAGCAATGCCATAAACCATCCATATGATGAATATGTTTGAATATGTTGGTGGTTTATACCAGCCATGTATGGAACAATCAATGGTTTACATTGCTTTACAAACATTACTCCAAATCATTCAAGTCATTAGTCCATTTTCGTATTGAAACAACCATGGTGACTTGGGGTACCCCGATTTTATGAAACCTCCATATGTTGCAGGTAGATAGATAGTTCATTTGTTTGCCATAGTATTAATTATTATTGGGGATATTTGGACCAGTGATAGACACAAACCATTTGGACCAATCAAAGCAATATAAAACCTATCAACCAACAACCATATAATGGTTACATAAACAAAATCGCCATTTTGGATGGTTAAATCAACTATAAATGGCCATGTTCAATAGCTTGTTGTTAGTTTCCCAGAGGGTAAGCCCAACAAAAAATAGCTCTTGGGGGATGGGACTTGTCACCCGGAATCCAATGGTGATGACAGGGGGATGGCTTACGAGTTTGGAGCTTCCCACATTGGAAAATCACAATGGTATGTAAGATGAGGATTAAAATATAGATGTACTGTAGTGGTTTGGATTTGCTGAAGATGATTTTGTTATTTTCCAAATCCTCTACTTGGGGAATCCTTGTTAGGACTTTTTTTGGGGGGAGGGGTGGGGTGCCTTAAGCAAATTCAAGAAACTGATGAACACAACGGATCACTTCATCAGCTAAAACATGGATCTTTTCTGCCCCAAGATTTGCCATGAACTGGTACATCCAACTGGGTAAATTACAAAAATCTTACTGCGACCTCACTGGAATCATGGCTAATAATGGAAATCATCCCCAAATGGCCTTAATTCAGCTTAGTGAAATATTATAATTTACGCAGATCCATTAAGGGGTGTCGATCCCAGATTGGGCCAGCTGTGGTGTCCCAGCTTAGCAAACAGTACTGCTCTTGGGGATCCAACAACTGGTTGGGGTGTTTCTTCGGGGTGCCAGGAAAAAGGCATGACGCAAAATTGCTGCCATTGAAATCGCACCGGTACTGATACCAAATACATCCAAATACCAGGTTTACTCCATTGCTTGAATATCTTATGACATGATTGGGAACAGAAGATTTACATCCCGCAAATAGATTGTTATCCATGATAAACATCAGCGAGATGACAGGGTTTTGATCGTGTTTGATATCTTCTTGTACCTTTTGGATTTCAAGAACATGAGAGGGACATTCTGTTGAGAAGCTTTCCCATGACCCTCCAGTTAACCGGATCATATACACCTACTATCTGCTGCAGTTTGATAGGTTCAATCCATAGACTTTAGATGACTTTAGTCACAGCCCCCTTTGTCCATCACAAATCCTTATTGGGATCAAGTATAACAACCCCAATGCGACATGACTAGGATGATGGTTACTACGGGTAAGTATCCTTCTCAGCCTTATTTCAAGTGATTTAAGATGATTTACAACTGATCCAGATCAGTCCTCATGTTTGGCGATTTTTCCATACATTGTGAATGTCATCATCCCAACTGACAAATTCCATCATTTTTCAGATGGGTATATGGGTATATGTATACCACCAACCAGATTATAACTTACCCAGATAATTGGATGGTTAATGGATGATTATCATAGATTATCATAGATTATCACCATATTATAACTTACCCAACTTACCCAGATAATTGGATGGTTAACAATCCCAGTTCATGGGTGATTAATGGATGGTTCACTATCCCTTTTTGGGCCAAAACCGACGGGACCCGACGCAGGCACCGCGGGAAAAGGGGGACCCGTTGGATCCGCGCGCGTCATGTGGCGGCGAAGAAAGAAGCAGCGGCCGTGAATGTGGCGGCCGTCAAGGGGTGATGGTAACAGCGTTGAAGAAAAAACATTCAAAAATATGTATGGAATATTATTTTCCATATAAAAAAGTAGGTAATTCTATATTATTCAAAAATAACATATGTATACATCTATGTATACAACTATATAATTACACACGTTATGCCAAAAAAAAAACTAATTACCTACTTTTAGTTTGTAACATAAACTTTTGTCTTGTAGTTCATAGCTTAAACCTTGTTATTTTTAATTTCATGAATTGGATTCGAGAAAAGATCCGATTTCACAACATCATCATTGACTCTCAATCTTCATCTCCTCTCCTTAGCCCTGGGGTCTGGGGTATGCATTTATGAATGCCCAAATCTCTGTAAGTGATGTGGTTATGCCAACTTAAAAGGCTGAACCTAAGTGCAAATCTTTCAGCACAACCCAGCCTTTTAAATTTCCAGCAGTTCTTCCTTATAGTTCCAACATATTTGTTTATAGTTCCAGTTTTTTCCCATATAGTTCCTATATACCAAGGGGGTGACCTCACATGAATAGGCCATCTCTGGTTTTAATTTATATGTGTACTGTATGTATACATATATATATATTTATTTATACATTATAATCCGCTATACTCTCTCTCTCTCTGTATATATACATATAATTCTCCATATATATATATATATGTATGTATATATAGATAGATAGATAGATAGATAGATAGATAGATAGGCATTTCTCAAAGTCCAGCTGATTTAGGATGATCGGAACTGACGGTGTTCAGCCTTTGGGACGGGCGTTTATACCATGAGGTAGTCGGATGTGCTTTAAGCCATGGCTGGGAATGGTAAGTTTATACCACCTATGAAAATGGTGATGACTGGGGGATGATTTATGGCATAGTTTTACCCACATTATAAGATTACTGGGTAGTGGACTGGACTGAGATTTCAATCAGTTTTGTCTCCCTTGTCTAGGGACCAAAGTCTTCAGGATGGGGTAGCACCACCAACTGTTGAGTTTCAACGCGCAACGCAAACCACAGCCCCAAGCCATCCAAAGCGGACAAAAGCCAATCTCACCACCTGAGAGGTATCCAGATCTCCAACCTTAGCTGCATATATACTTATTTTGTGACAGCCCAAGGCCACCCTTGATTCATGAGTATATCATCTTCGATTCTAGATGTCAGATTTCTCAAAGCGTATATTTCAATTCATGCCCAACAATTTCCAACATCAATCTGAAATTCTGCTCAATCGCCCTGCCGTTGACAGCCATGGCGTGCTTCCACGGCTGCTTCGCCGGGCTCACCCGTCGCAGCGACGCTTCCTTGAACGGCGCCAATGGCGCGGTTGCCACGGAACGGCCGGCGCTGCGGATTTTGACGGCCAACGACATCTACCGAAGCTCGGTGTTCAAAAGACGCGAAATGACTCAAGGTGCTGCCCCCACAGCGGTTATGAAATCCCCTTGAGTATAGATATAAATGATATATTAATATCTCTAACATGTTCTAACATAAACCCAAGTGAAATATATTGAAATGGGAGTTATGTTCACCAACTTGGCGATGAATCGCCAGGGCACCACCTTGGGACGTAGATCCTACTTATGATCATCTCAAGCAAAGAATCCCAACAGCAATGAATAAAAAATAATTCCTTTATTGGCTCCTTTTTGTAGATCCACAAATGATAAGAACAAAATGTCCATATATTTTCAGGATTGTATTTCGATGATAGTTTTCCCATCATTTCCATGTTTCTCTAACTGTTCTATGGCTGGGGCTTGCTATACTGGTCCCTTGCAACTCCAGGGCCCGAGCGCTTCGCAATGCTCCACAACTTGTGTCAAGGTGCGCTGGTCTGGCCAGCGCCATGCGGTTGACCCTAAAAATGGAACTATAGTACCTCTTTGCAATGCTTATGTCAGGGTTTTCAGGGATCATCAGAAAATATGGCCTTATGGTACCGTACCTCTATTTTAAGGTCATGAAATTTGCACTGATTCATGTTTGTTCTTTTGTCTAATGAATATGGCACAGATTGCATCATCATTAATCCTTTTTTTTGGGCCCTTCCTCATTAAGGGTACAACCGTTCAGAGTGGCAGAGTCCAACAATGGTTCTTATATGTTCATGGCAATTTCACCAGCCCGAAGGTGACCCCCCCCTTTTTATCATGGCTTTTAAGACCTTTTCCAAAGCACTTATCCCACAAATCAACCATTGCTTATTTTTAAAATAGAAACCACTGATTTAATGTGGTATATCAATAATCAGTGGTTTTTTAATAGATAGCAAACATTACAAACATTAACAAACAAAAAAGACACTGATCAAGGCCGACGCTATATCTATACACTTGGGGCGCTGATGAAATCCCCTCATACGCTCAGCCTCCACTCCGTCCTCTTTTGGATCTTTTGGCCTTGATGGTGCTGCCAACCCAAAAGTAATGATCCAGACGCCTGGCAGTGAATACTTTGCATGTTTAATAGTGAAATCATTACCATTGAATTGTACCTCATCAACATGACGGCCGGATTTCCACATTTTTTCCCCAACTTGGAGTACCGAAAGGCAAGATGGAAGCCAATAATGAATAGAAATTGGTTTGTTTCTCAACATTTTGAAACTGAAACTTAACAACCCACCTTGCTGTCGTCGATCTCCAGCCAGGAACATTAGATGTTTATCATTTAAGAAGTACATGTATCTAGTACCAAGCCTGGATCACTGTATTTTCCCTTGAAGGACTGCCAGAATATTGTTTGTCACTAAAGAGGTGCACACACATAATGGTGCACACACACAGTATATATACACATATTACTGTAACATATCATACTTGATTTACATTTGATATACATTTGATTTACATTTTATATACATTTGATTTGCATTTCTTACAGTGACACCCCCTTTGTTAAGGCCTGATGTTTCGATCTCAAACTCATGAGGCCTTAAAGATGACGCGGGCACCACGAAGTTTGTGTTACCGGGTGATCTGCTGGGCCGCTGGCATCGAAAAAAGGGGCGGGCTGAAAGGGAGGCCGGGGGTCCCATTGTGACTATTTTTTCTAGTAGTGGGAATATTGATATCTATTTAATATATAATATGTACTATCTATATAATTCTATATATATATAGTATAAGTTTTTTCAATATAATATATATATAATAAAACATATCATATGTAAAAACAATATAGTATTTGTAGATAATGAATAATAGCGCTGCTATTCATTATAATGACACAATTATTCCAAGTTATTTGATTATCACATTTTCACACTACTACTACTGTGTTTGAATGATAGTGTTGATGAGTGCTTATATTACTCACATGGTTCATAAGATGATAAAGTGAAGGCATGTTTGATAGGATGAATATAATGATCATGAATGCACTTGTTTTGTTGATTGATCGATTTTAGTTCGATGAAGTTAATCATACTGAGGTGACAGCTTCTTGCATGAGTCGGGTGGGATTGTTGATACATTGGATCATGATCCCATTATGAATCATTTCATTGATATAACCGGGACATAAGTCAAAAGTTCATGATGGTTATCACTCTGAAGTTTTTCATTGTCATTAATGGTGAGAATGATGATGGTGAATGTTGATTACTATATTTTATTGGGGAAATTCTTACTGTCATTGATAATAGTAGTGGTGATGAGGATGATCATGATGCTGATGATGATGATGATGGTTGTGGTTGTGGTTGTGGTTGTGAATGTGGTTGTTGTTGGTGCTGTTGTTGCTGTTTTGAAATTTCACGAAAAACATTGACTATAATTGTTTTAAATAATGGTTGAAAAGTCGAAATTCCACGAAATTTCTTAGACTTAAGTAAGCCCTTGAATTCAAGGAATTTCCGCGGAAAAAAGTTGTTTTTTTGTTTAATAATAATGGCACATAAATAACATATAAACATGATATTTTTTAAGCATGAACAGTAAATAAGATAGTAAACCACAGTATTCAAAAAAAACAATAGAACCACATACATGAAAACACTTAGAAACATATAGAAACAACAATCAAAAATGACAACAATAAATAATCAAACAAAATAGGTATAATTAAATCATAATAGTAATAAACACATAAAATATAAATGTCTTTCAACATTGATACAAATTCAAAACTAAAGAAAAATAGAACAACTATATCACCAAAAAATAAGAACAATAAAAATAATAGAAAAACAGAAAACATATATAAATATAAAACAAATTGTTCAAAGACACGTGCATATTTGTAGCGTCTATGTTTTTAATTTGCTGTCAGATTGATGATCCAAATGCTCAAAAGTGGTGCCTGCGGCCGGCCTTTTTTAGCAGCTGGCAGGGCTTCTGTTTGCAAAAAACCGAACGTAGAAATTAAATTGAAAAGATCAACGTGAAAAAAAAGGGGGCCTGTCTCGAAATTAGTTGCGTAACATTGCGTAAGCCTTTGTTCAGCCAAGGATCCCACCACATTTGATTTGATGCATTTTGCATACTGCATGCGCCTTTTTTTCGCGGACGGACTTCAATACAACCCCGCCACCTTAAATTATTTACGAAAATTAGCATTATTCTTCGGAACCACTGCGGAACATGGCACGCACATCCAAATCCAATGACAAACTCAAGTGTTTCTGCGAAAAGAAGGCTGGTAGCTGTAGAAAATATCATTATAATATAGTAGGACTAGATATATACATATATATATTTATTATAACCCATACAGCTTGGAAAAACTGATCATGGTCATGAACTACCCGCTGGAACGCATATCCAAACTTTCAATTCCCAGTTAGATCCATTGAAGGAAGAGCATCCTTTGTTGGAAACATGGTTTATATCTCAAACCCAACTTGGTAATAATCTCATGAATTCAATCCGGTTATCGTCACCAGTTGACTGACGAATCATGGCCCATCTAAGGCAAGTAACTTCCCAAAAGATTTTTCTATGTATATGTTTTCTTATGCACACACAAACACATATCAACACGTCTATAGTGGCACAGTTCAAAAATATAGTTCAATACACATTATATTACCATTTTTTGATATAACACATTTTTAACCATCAGAATCGCATGCATGCAGACATCCATACACATAAATACACATATATATATATATATGTATATTTACCGTACATATCTGTACATATATACTATACATGCGTAATATGTTGCATTCAACTCAAACAAATACTGAAATGACAAAGAACTCTTCAGATATCAACATGATAGTATAAACGCAAATATAAATGTATTTAAGATCAACATTATTATCCCCAGAATTCCTATCGTTCGACCAACGCCAACTTAACGATTCCGACCTTGAGGTGGCTCGCTCTTCGCGAATTTGCACCAGGGCGAGTCGGTGATTGATCTTTTGAATGCCATTGAGGTGACGGGCCGCCGTGAACTTTTTATATTTTTTTTTCATGTCAAATGTAATGTAGGCTGCCTAATAATAACCCACCTCCATATAAATTTTGTTTTTATTTGTTTTTGTTTTAGGGGGGGCAGTCAGCATTCCAATAGTAAATTCCTGGAACCCTATGGCTGGGATCATGATATATATCTGATAGATTCTCCATGGTTTTGTTGGTTTTTTGATGGATTCTGAATGGATTTGTTAGGGTTTCTGATAGGTAGGGTATGGATTTTGCATGGATTGGGTTTGTTTTTTTGGCAATACTAAAAGTAAATTAGGCTAATTGACTTTTAGTATTGGAGAAAAAACTGGAGTTGGGAAAAACAAATCTACTATTGCCATGTTGGGTCCACTATTGGCCATGCCCTCTGGACCAGGTCAGAACATGAGTTTTTGGCAATACTACAATCAAATTAAGCTAATTGACTTTTAGTATTGGAGATAAAACTGGAGTTGGGAAAAAGTTTCTACTATTGACAAGGAATCATTATTGGCTAGACAACATAAATACATGTGACGTGGTTGAAACTGTCATGATTTGTAATTTCTGGTGTTTATTTCGCACTTGTACATGTGCATATATACCAGTACTACATTTTACATAATCGCACACCCGCGTGTAAATGAATTTGCATGCATAATACATGTACACCCTCCTGTAAATTGTCGTGGAAGAAATCAGCAATGGATCGTTCATTTTCCACGCCTGCCCAGCCAGGTGGACTACTGTGTGTCGCTGGGCGAGAGAATATTTGGTGGTTTTCCAGGCGTTTTCCAAAAGTGACGGAGCGTTTTGAAGCGGCAGAAATAGGGAGAGAAGAGCAAATGGAGGGATAAAAGATGATAATGGGGATAAAATAGGGACATGATGGGATATTAGCGGAACTTGAGAATGATATTCTCTCCAGTTTCATCAAACATGGCAGATTCTACAATCCACCGGTTTGTTGATGTTTTTAGAAACTGGAGCTTGAACCTATATTGATGTATTCAAACATGTTTGATTGAACCTATATTGAACCTATATTGTTGATGGGGATTAAAAAACATTGATACTTTTTGATGACTTCCTGTTTTTTTTTGTGGCCAAATGATTGGGGAAAAAACCAGCAGTAACCGGACCCGGGGACCACCGAGATGCTGCTGGATGATAGCCTCTGGTAAACTTAAATCCCCATATATGAATGGTACCCTCTGGTAAACTAACATAACTATGGAAAATCACCATTCATGGGAAAATCCACTATAAATGGGCTATTTTCTATAGCTATGTTAAATTACCAGAGGGTAATATCCAGTGTATAATATCTTATTAACCAGTGTTTAATCACCAGTATTAAACTAACATAGCTATTGAACATGGCCCAGTCGAAATAGTGGATTTAGTAAATGGCCTGTCTAGATTTTTCAACATAGTTGTGATGCAACTAATAAGGACAAGGATCGCTGGTTCGTTCTCTCAATAGCATTGTTAAACTGTGTCAATGGAATTTATGACCTGAGAAAGTGGGTATGATGGTTTCTGAATTGTTCAATTTCCTCCCCGAGTGAGCCAAAAGTTTGCTAAAATCATTACAACCCATTCGAAACCATGGTTAGTCTTGAAACTGTTCATTTTTGGATCCCATATTGGGGCTTTCCAGTATTGCAGTATGTAGGGTAAGGGGATTATCTTCCTAAGATTTCAGGGTGCGTGCGTGCGTGCGTGCGTGCGTGGGTGTGTGTGTGTGTCTGCACTTGCCCAGCTTGAAGCATCAGCTGGCAGTTTGCGATTCCGCTTTGGAACCTTCATTTGATTGAGGGATTTTCCAGCCAGTTGGTGGGAGGATAGCCCACTTGTTAAACCTGAGTTGCTCACTAGTCCCTCAATTGTAATCAAATTATGAACATATTATTGGGGATATAGCCAGGGGATGAAACCACATATTTGGGCCGATTTATGGGGTGTTCATTCAATATCGGGGGCGTGGATAATTGGTCACTGACCCAGGTGAAATATTTAAATCTAAAGTGGAGATCCTGTTCCATATTATAATGCCAGATCATAGGTTTGTGGGTGGCCCTGACAATTAGGCCTTGCCATTGTATATATTACATTTAGTAAATTTAGTAGATTGTACCTCCAAGTTTGGCACGTGAACGTGATGTCCATCGGTTTGTTCACGCCCCATATGCTGTTTGTTAGTATATTTCCAAAGTGGTGCCCCTTAGTTTTACAGGTTCTTACAAACAACTCATGCGATTGTGGATATATCAGAAATGATTCCAGTATAGTCATTCTCGTTACATACCATACCAGATTCATCAGTTTACAAACACATCTGATGCTTATTGTAAACCAACGTGTCACATTTCATTACGTATACAACCCATCTTTGGCCCGACATTGTGTCCATGAAGTCGGTTCCTCCAGATGTTTACACATTGTTCCTGACTAAATACATTTTTTTTGTTTGGAATTAGTTTTTTTTTTGATTGCTAAATCCCTACCAATGACAAGATGTTTCAGATATCTACCCATGGTTGCTGCTTAATTTCCTGTTTTTCTGGTTACACATCGTGCCCTAAGTGCTTCCATTTCTTTAAGCTTAAGGCTTGGCAACCATGAGTTTGACTACGGGGCCGAGAGAACCAAGGTCCACGTCGGAATTTTGTTTGGGATACATTGGGGATGTGCGACCCCACCATGGCCATCATTGTTTGTTGGATATATCATACCCTCTGGTAAACAAACATAGCTATTGAAAATGGCCATAGAAATAGTTGATTTACCCATTAAAAATGGTGAATTTCCATAGTTATGTTAGTTTACCAGAGGGTATTATCTAGCTACAGTATATCTCCTTTGTCTCACATGGGAATGGGACATGATTTTCCCACTTGAAGGGGAGGGAGCACTCAGAAGTACCATGCATTTAAACGTGAAAACAAACGTGAAAACAAGGGTGCTTCACGGTTTTGATCCATAGCGATCTCGCTGCTTTTTGTTTTTTAGTTGAACCTCGAACAGCTTGCAACGTCAAGGTCCAGCTTGAATATGATTTCCAATGCTGTTTCTGGATCTATGGAACTGGAAAATCTCACTGGGTATATGTCATTATATCTAACAGTCTTCCACTCATCGAACTGGGGCGCATGTCATTATAGATCCTGTAAATAACTGTGGCTGAAGTTTGGTTGTCACCGCGGATCCAATGCCGAGGCGCTCATGAGCCTCAGCCGTTTCCCATGGCTGGGCTCCAACGTACGCACGGCCGAGAATTTCCCGGGCGTAATCCCTAACCAGATCTGGGAGATGAAACTGGGTGGATTTTCATTGAGTTCCATTGGCTTTTTTTTTAATGGATATGGCAACAACGGTTTCTTTGGTGAAAATTATGGCCATGCTTGGCTTTGCTTGGCAGGCGAAGTGTGTGTGTGTGTGTGCGTGTTCTATTTCGATTTCTTATTGATATCTAACCGTGGGTGATGATGGTAAGTATTGTGTAATGATTACTCTAGATTTGGTGACTGTACAATCTTTTAACGAATCTTTGAACGCAGCTGCAGATGGACTTATGTTTAGGAAATTCCGGCTCCCCTCAACTTCTTTTTCCTGCTAGTAAATATATATCCAAACCGGCCCTGATTTGGTGATCCTCAACTTCCTTTTTCGCTGCTACTAAAAATGTCCAAAACCGGCTGGTTTGGTGAGCTCACTTTGATGGCACGTCTTTGGGGAATATCGATAAATATTAAGGGGATGGGATTCTGATAGTAGGTCCGGAAAGTGGGGAAATCCTGCGTTTGGCATCCTACATCAAATCGGTTGACTGTGGCTTACTGGGGCACAGTTGCCTCCACTGAGTGGAATTTCAGGTTATTTCTAACAGCTACAGCTACACCAAGTGTTCAGTTCTCCACCAGAGATGGCTGAATACAGTAAGTTGCATAAATTGTGTGAACCCTCCAAAACTGGAGGTTTACTTTGGGGTTTACCATGTTGACATTAAACAAATTGAGATCTTTACAGTTGTGGCCCTTTACCAGTTACAAGTACGTATAACCCCATTTATAGAATGTATAATCCCATTTATAACCAGTTATAACTAATAAATGGCCTCAACTGTACCACTGATTACATCGCCGTTTCCCTTCTTGGTCTTCTTCCCTGCAGCCGTTTGGGCTCAGCTGCTTTGAGCTTTCTATTCCCAAGAAGTTGTGACTGGGAAGCTCCCCAGCTGCCAGGGAGAATCTCGGCGTTATTTTGCTCGGATCTTCGGAGTCAAAAAGATGTAAAAAAAACGAGAAGTTTATCAAATATTTGATGTTTATCAAAGTCATTTAGTTGCACAAAAATGATGTTTATCAAATATTTGATGTATAAACAATCGGTGAATATATGAAAAAAAGGCCCAGAATGGTGAGTTTCACATGTTTTTCTCCGGCTTGAACATGCGCAGAAAGCATGACCCAGATCTGTGACTTACTTTTATGAAGCCCCTGCAAAAAATATGTTATGCGAGTGATGACTACATATTTCTAGGGCGATGTGGTTGGGTTATACTTCTCAAGTCCCACGAGCCAGCTGAACATGGATCCAGTGGTGCCGTTGGTGTACAGCATCCTAGATTAACAAAGCCTGGGCCGCTTTTAGGACCACAACGAATACTATCTCGTGATCAAAAGAACACCAGCGAGGAATTGCTGGGTCAACCTTGGATTGTTACTTGAACATGGAACTTAATCATTTGCTTTACACATGAGATTTGCATATGTAAACATATTATAAAATATTTCAAAATACAGTGAAAGCCTAGCTGCGCCAAAAACAGCGTGCAGGGTGCCCTCCGATATTTTTGAAAAATATGGCAATGGACAATCAGCACAAATCATTGAGAACATCCAAACCTTTCAGGTGTCATGTGGGTTCTGGGAGCCAGCCCAAAAATGTCGCTGTCACAAGGTACAAGGTGGCGCCTCCCCCAGGCTATGTTTGTCGGTAAAGACCATGCAACTAGTTCGATATATTTGCCTCAAACCCGAAAGGTAACTTACTTATAAGCAAACTTCACTATAATAAAGCAGCTACAATTGATATCATATATATATATCCATTGTTGGTTAAATGACAATTTTTGTTGTTTGATTTCCAAGTTTTCGCTTGTTGTTCTGTGTGGGTAATTCACCATTTTTGTTGGTTAAAATCTAGCACCCTATAGGAATTGACAGCCAGGTTTCTAGGTGCGGTGGCGCCCCCAGCGGTTTTGCTTGTTGCTTTCAAAAAGCATTAATACCATAGGATAGTTGACTAACTTAGCAAACTCAAATCAGCCATAGATTGATTAATTATCTGTATAAATCTATAAAAATCCTATTTTATTTTGGTTCAACCACCATTTTTTGTTAGTTAAACCAGTCACCTGTGGGGCCCATTTCCAGGATCATGTCCTCCGATGACCTACTGGGCGAGCTCCGCGCGCCGCGCACGAACAGCAGTGACTTTGCGCGATTTCTGCGAAGCTGGGCAGCGTTTTCCGGAGAAATGGTGGAAATTCCTCGAATGTCCGGATTGTTTTTTTGGATATAATCGGATATAAGGAACTTTGTTTTGGGTGGATTGTTTTCGAGATTCTTTGGAGGATTTGCTGGTGGATATTTTCGGATTTCTGTTCGGTGTATTTTCTTCGGAAGTGTTGATGAAGGCATCTTTTGGCGGGGTTCGGACATGTTTTTTGTGGATTTGTGTTTGAATTTTTGGAGCGTTTTTCCGCAGTCACAAAATTGGAGTTGAAAAGGAGAAACATCGCGATTTCAGCGGGAAACATCGCGATTCAGAAGAAGATTCGAGTCGGGGTCAGCAGCATTAAAATTCCACCGACGCATGTGGGTCTCAGCAGTCCACCGTTGTAACATTGGTGGTTTCACGGGGACGCTGCTGATTTTATCTACAAAATCCGTTTTTTTTCAACTGAATGTTTGGATGAGACGAACATCACGGATTCAACTGGTACAAACTGTATTAAGCGATACCGCAATTTCCCTCGCATTTTCCGTTTCATTTCATTATTAGCAGCTTAATCTCCTCAGTTTTTTTGCTTGCTTGGAAACCCTAAACGAAATCCATGGAAACCAAAAGAAGCCTGTAGAACCTGTAAAAACTCCATTAAAACTGAAACCCCACCGAAACCCATAGAATTTCACACATGTTCATTAAACATCCACTGGACACATTTGGAAACACATAAAAAAACACAAACACACAATTATATTAAGAACCTATTTCAATATATAGAAGTACTATAAGCAGGCCATTAGAAGAACAACATAACTACAACCATCAAAGGCAATCGATAAATCAGCTGCGACGAGATCCAAGGAGAGCAGCTCCAGCATTTGGAGACACAGCTGCTGATGGCGTATGGCGAAGTGGAGCCATGGCCAGGAAAAACAATAGGGATTACCCTCTGGTAATAATTAACATAGCTATTGAAAATTGCCCATTTATAGTTGATTTATCTATGAACAGATTGTGATTTTCCATAGCTATAATAGTTTACCAGAGGGTAAACAATGAAACATAAGAAACATAGGTATTTCACAGCATTTCAGCATGACAAAGAGTGATTTACAGAAGCAGAAGCCAACAAGAATAGATAGTTCACAATCAAAGACTAGCAACAAGAATATATAGTGATTTGAACTTGAACCAGCAAAGAAAAGGGTTTAACTGTCATTCAACCATCAAAGAACAAAGCGCTTTGGCTTTAACCAACACAAATAGGGACTGTATTTAACCATCAAACATATATGCAGTTTTTAGCCATGAAACAAAAAGGGCTTAACCATCAAACATAGGGTTTTTACATGTTTTGACCATCAAAGGGATTCAACGATCAACCAAGGATAAACAGTTAAGCATCAACACTAGGTACTTAACATTGATAAGCATTCGACTGTCAAAGAGGGATAACTGACAACTGAAAGATCAAACAAAGTGTTTTAACCATTAAAGATAAGGATTTACCTATCAAACATGTTTGAAACATAAGGATTCAACCAATCTATCATATATATATATATATATATATATCCGTTTTCGATGGTTAAGTCAAATCCAAAGCTTTGTTGGTAAAATCCGCATCTTTTTTTCTGGTCAAACCCCATTATCTTCTGGGGTTCCTATCTTCCGTTAGATATCCACATGCAGCTCCCCGAGTCGTTCGACCAGGCAAACAAGCCACGATCGCTCATGACCACCCGGAGCAGTGGCACCAACCACTTGCCGGTGCAACCTCGCACCGGCACGGCCGGGTCCCAAAATTCTGAGGCGCCCGCAGGGGCCTGGAATTTGAGTGCTCACGACGGAAAATATATCAGTGAACTAGCACCATAAAAGGGATTTAACCACCGAACATCTCGATTGTAGCATTCAAATGGTGCTTTTGCCAACAAACAATTGGATTTCACCCACAAGAACATATGATTTTACAGCAAAAAAATGTTTTGACCGAATTAAACAATGAACACTGATGATTTAATCAAGAAAAATGAATTTAGCAATCGAAAATATTGTTTTTTTCTAGCCGTAGCAAATGCGATGATAATTGGATATAAAAAAGGCATGTATAAACAAAGGCAATTTGCCCCGGGGGATTGTGTGGGTTGCCAAGATCCAACTTAGAAAGTTTACATTTCATTTACCTGGAGTTTGGGTGGGCAACTAGTTATTGGGCCAATACAACTTTGATATAATAAGTGGCGGCTAATAAAAGTATAATTCAAACTTACAAATTTGTCGGGGTCCAATTTTGTCACAATCGCCCAGCTTCAGGGCATCTTTTGGGTAAAACGGCTCAGCCGGGGTTCACCAAGTTCCGGGGTTGTTGATCCCACCGTTTGGAACTCAGCGGCAAGAATCAGGCAACAAGCCAGCACAGGCTTACCGTTTGGAACATGATCAGCAAATGGTGGGTTTTCCACAGCTATATTAGTTTACCCTTGGGTATAGGATGATAGCCTGGGCCTGCGGGGTGACATGGCTTGGCCATGAATTTATGTGCGCCCGTTTCTTGGCAAAATTATTTTTTTCAAATATAAGTGAACTAAGGTTTGGGACCGGGATGACTAGATATCACATGATACTTCTATGTTTTGAGTTCATAAGGCAACTTGGCACCACATTGTGCAAGTGACTGATTATAAAACCTGGACCTATTACAACAGTTTTTTTTGCTTGATCCAAACATTCAATGATTACAACCCAGATCTTGTTTCTAAAAAAATGTTGTTTTATGATATGCTTGCCGGTTAACACATTATTCACAAATGATGGACATGTTCCATATGTTTGATGCCAAAAAAACGGTGAAATCTTCACGTTTGATTCTTAAATCCCAAGAAATCCCGTTTTACTCCCTGGTAAATTAACATAGACCCTGAAAGTCACCAGTTTTTAATGGAAACTAGTCTTGCAACCCCGATGACTGCCAGGGTCTATGTTAATTCACCAGAGGGTAAATCACATGCAATCTCCAGGTTCCGCTGGAATGTGTCAGCGCGACATCTACTCCACGCGAGGCGATCGATCAATCGATCGTTTTTTTTCCGACAGGGGTTATATATGTGCCGTTAAATATGCCTTGGTTGATTGGTTCATGTGTTGGGACTTATCGTAGCTAATGTTAGTTTAATGGGATGTTCATCGGTTTTATATGTTTTAATTAGCTTAATTAATGTTTTTTTAGTGGTTTAAATGGGGCTTAATGTGATTAAACTGGAAACTTATCATGATTTAGTGGGCACTTGAAACCATCAAATACCTGAACCACTTAAATTCTCGTGGTTGATTGGTTCAAAATCATGGCATGCAGATCTATCATGAGACATTCATTGGAGTATAATATCTGGTTATCGAGCAAAGCTATGGAAAGTTCTGGAACACCACCATGTTTAATAGGCAAATTGGTAAATCATGATTTTTATCATCTATAGCAGTCAAAGGGTGTTATGGGGATATACCCTCTGGTAAACTAGCATGGACGTGAAAACCCATGGTTTCCCGAGGAAAACGACCTACAAATGGCCAAATAGTGGGTTGTCCACGCCTATGTTCATTTATGTCGTATTCTTAGGGAACAAAAGGATCCCTTAGGGAACAGATCCCTTTGCGAAGAAGCAGTGAGGCCTTAAAAAAGAACAGAACGTCGACGGACGCGAAGCGCTGCTTTCAAGTTCATGAAAAGTGCAACATGACCGAGGAGGACCCCACGTTGGTGCTGATTGGCGGTTATAGGGCGGATGTGGGGCCCACCCAAAGCTTTAAAGCATTCCGAAATTATGAACATATGAAGAAATATTTCAAAAGCTCGGACTGGTGGCGAAATGCTTTAATATATATATAATTATATATATATATATATATCGGGGGATTCGCGAACTATCTATTGACATGCTTTCTAAACTTTCAAAACGTCAGCCATATTCCCAGAGTATGAAAGAGTTTAAACGACCTCATGTCCACAAAAAGTGGCTATTGTCCACCAAAAAAAACGTAATGTCCACAAAAAGGCGCCTAATGTCCACGAACAAAGTGCCTAATGTCCACGCATTTTCTTTCCATTTTCATTTTGCAGCAGCAATCCACAATTTTCCTGACATTTTGGCAACAAGTTGTCCACATATTTGCTTTCAATTTTGGCAACAAAAGTCGACATATTCTGGCATTTTGGCAGCAAATTGTCCACATATTGGCGTTTAATTTTGGCAGCAAAAGTCCACATCATTTTTGCACATGTTGGCAGCATATGTCCACAAATTTATTTCACAATTTGGCAGCAAATAACAAATATGCCGGTCTTGTGGGGTAGGATCCTTTTTGTTGAGGCAACATGGCAAATGTTTCATGATTTTTTTGGGTATTCCAGGAGCTATTCTACCAGTCATTTTGCGAAGGACCCTCGATTTGTGTTTCACATCTGGGACTGATTTGGCATGCGTTTTTGAGCATACGTCCACAATGTTGTTTGTATCTACAAATGGTTTTCCCGAGTTGTAGTTGTACGAAGTGTACACTGCGCACATCGTGTAGGAATAAATGCGGCCGGCGCAAATCTTGTCCGCTAAATGCTCTGTGTGTGTGTGCTGTTGGCCGGTATTTGCGTTAGAGAATCTGTACATGTAACGCGCCAAATCTTGCATCTAATGTGAATGCAATGCACAGCTGTCCTGTCCATATCTGCAATTGTCTGCCTGACAATGTATGAAACAAATTGATATAAATGTGTTGCATGTCAGTCAGATGATTGTGACTGCACCTTGCCTGTCCTTGTGTTATGACTATGTGACGATTTACATTAGGTACTTTTTTCCTGGCTCAGGAAGAATGTAACCTGATGCGATGCCAATGTCTTGAATGCACAGTTTCATTCCTTACAGTGTACGCCACTGTGAATTTTATATTGAGTGGAAAGTGTGTATTGTGCTGGTATGGTGTTTGATTTCTAGAAAGCCTAGCGCTAGAGTAGCTAGTGGCAAGCCGGCTGCTTAGTTTGCAAAGGGCTCGCTAGGTTGGGTCTGGGTAATGGGTTTCGTCCGAGCTGGCTTCAGGAAACCTGCCTGGTACCGTAAAGTAGGGATACATGGCATGCAGTATGAACCAGACTTGGGCTTCTGACTTGTGGACTTGCGGTTTCTTTATCAACGAACAGAAAAATGCATGGGCATTAGACAGTTAAAAGTTTAGAAACTATCTGTTTGAACAGTTCAAAACCTATCTATTTCACCACAAGGCCACACCAAAGTCCGCAAAAAAAAAATCTACAACAATGTCCACACATTCCAAACCTATTTGTCCACAAAACACCCACGCGCACACCAATGTCCACACCAATGTCCACACCAATCCGCACCCCTTCGGGGAGGTAGTCCAAAATAAGTATATGTTAAAATCAGTATATATTTCAATGTAGTTCCATGTTGAAAGATCAGCAGCTTGATGGGCTGTCAACTTGCAAGAAAAATGGGCTGGGTCTTCTCGCCGAGTTGCAGACGATGAAATTTGAGGGTCTGGTCATTGAGGCTTTCCGGCAGCTAAAAATCAAAGAGAACTTCAAGCGAGTTGTGTGCAAGAATTTAGCGGATGTGGCGTCCGGAAAGGTCGTGGAAGGGTCGGTCCTTTCCCAAATCTTACAACAGTGCAATGAACTGTTGGAAGGCTGATCAGGCGTTTGCCATTGTAAAGTGTATAGGATTGGTAGAGACACGCACAAGGATCGCAAAAAAGGACAGGTGCATTGCTGGAAGCTATCTGATTTCTCGACGTGCTCCATGTTGTTCCCATATTATCTCCTTATTTGCTCCTATATCCTGCCATATTCCCCATGTTGGGTTTGCTTTTTTTTTGGTTTGTTTTTTTTTGGGTTTGTTTTTTTTTGCTTTTTGTTTGTTTTTTTCATAATTTTAATGCCTTTCTATTTTCCAATGAATGCAGGTCTCTCGACGTCATAAGTTTAAATGTATTGGATTCCGTATGTTTAAATGGCCGGGCGGGCTAAAAGGAAACCCTTCCCGGGGGCAGTCTAAAATACCTCTTCATACATTGAAAAGTATTTTTAACTGTAGTTACTGTAGTTCATGCGTTTGTAAACACATTTAGCAGATTTAGAATTCGGGGTTGCAGTTTCGAGGTGTATTCCAACAGGTGTATAGGTTACACGTGATTCCGACCGGTTGCAGTTCGGTTGAACTGCCTGGCAGCCTGGTTGATGTTGGCCAACACATTTTCAATCTCTCTAACGAACATATCTAACTAAACCCTGCCAAATAGGGATTGGAGGCCACTTTCCTCAGGGGTTCTATTAAGATATTAATTAGTTGAGGGAAAGGTACTAACAAGGCAAGAACAGAGTATAACCATTGGAAATGGGACATGGCTATTGAACATGGCCATTTATAGCTGATTTACCTTTAAAGAATGTGATTCCCACAGCAGCAAACTTTTAGTTTACCAGAGGGTAGCCACCAAAAAGATCGGTGTGGACCTTGCTGGGCGAACACCTTTCAGTTGGATCTCACAAAGATTGATCGAGCTCTTGTTGTTTTTATATCGTTTATACTCTTAGTTTCCCCAGCAGGGCATTTATAAATCTGTATCTTTTGATAATTTTGGAAGGCAATGGGAATCCGATCCCCCATGTATAGCTGATTTCCTTCTTACAAGTGTGGATTTTTGCCAGGTTCGACGAAATCAGACGGTAAGTCTGGCCGTGGTATTGAAGTTGCTACCTCTTAATTCCAGAATTCCAGGCACCCCCTGAAGGTATATTGGGGGAAAGGGGACAAACGACTGGCACCCCGAAAATGTCCACAAAACATACTTTCCTTCGAGCGACCCCCACCGTGACAAATTATTTCGTCATAGTTTCTGACATCTCATCTGGAAGTATATATGGCATTTTCTGACATTCTATTCTGGCATTCTATCTGACATTCTATTCTGACATTCTTTTCTGGCATTCTATCCGGCATCTACTCTTCTGACATCCTATCTGGCATTGTTTGTGACATTATATTTGGCATCTATTTTGGCATCCTCTTTTGCATTCTCTGACATTCTATTCTGGCCTTCTATTCTGCCTTTGTATTTGGCATTCATTCTGACATTCTAGTCTGACATGGGCACTGCTGGACCTCAACCGAGCGCCAGATCTCAGTGGGCGCAGGTTGAGGGCAGCGCCCACTGACATCTGGACCTCGCGGCTAGGGGTCCGGCAGTGCCGACTGAGCCCTGGAGCTCGCGGTTAAGGGCCCGGCAATGCCCCCGGTTGAGGTACGGCAGTGCCCGCTGAGATCCAGCTTGCAGTTGAGGTCCGGCAGTGCCCACTCAGATCGGGAGCTCGCAGTTGAGGTTCGCAGGCGGCGAAGTAGAAGGAGGAGGAGGAGGAGGGATGCATCTCTGATAGAATCTAGAGACCCTCACCTGGCAGGTGGTGAAAAGGACAGCCCACTGACAAAAAATCAACCCTCCTTAGATCCCATCATATCCCCAGTATGAACTGCTTCAGATCCACAGAACCTCCCATCCATATCACCACATTGGTTAAGCCCGGGCTGCTCGGTGGTTAAATCCTCACTGGTGCTTATGAAATTTCAATTGTGCGATTGCAAAACAAATGTCCTTAATGATTGCGCCACCTACTCCTGACAAAACAGAGGTCATGCAACCTGAAATTCGGCATGTCCACATGTTTAATTTGCAAACAGTATCTCCCTTGTACCTGGCTGTTGGAAGCAACCCTGTGAGATCATGCTGTCTCTGGGTCATTTTTTTGATCGATGATGAAACAAGCATTTGTGTTGCATAAACAACCGTTGTCCGAATTGTTTTTTATCCGGTGACATGTTGATTCACCCTGCTTGGGTTTGCAGTTGGAGTCACTTTTTATGGGCAACCACTGTGAGTTAACCACCACAAGTATCCATAAGTTGGGATACAACACCACTATATCTTTAAATGTATATATATATATATATATTTATTTTACATATTTATATATTTATGCATACCGACTTACAACTGGAACTGTGCTTCCAAGTCGGGGTTTCATGGTACCCAAGCGTGAAATTGGAGGTTAGTTATATTTGGTGATGTTCACCAACTTTGCCATTTAGCTCACGGCACCACCTTGTAGGAGAACGTGCATCCCATTGTTATTCCATTGCTCCCTATTAAACCATGAAAAACGAATAGGTCCATTGATAATGATCCCATAGAGCCATCATTTTTTCCATGGTGTAATAAGACCAGTGCTTTATATTCCATTGATCCCCTATTAAACCATGGTTCTGGACAGGAGCTGGAGGATTTGCAGGCCCTCTTCATGGTCACCAAGCCTTCCTCGCGATTTAACACGGGCGATGGCGCGATCGAGTCTCCAAGGTCAAAACGGGATCAACGCCAGGAGCAACGCCAAGAGCACCCGCGAAGTTTTTGGATTTTGATAGGATTTTAGTGATTTTTATGGGATTTTAATTGTATATAAATGTTTAACTTAATTGGATTCAATGGCAACGTACTGCGGAAATTCACCATGAAATACCTGCGCCGTAATAAATTTCCTGGTTGATTGTTTTTTGATGAGGAGTATTACTACCAAGGTTAATGGGGATTATGACTACCCATAGCCGAAGGAAGTTTAGAAGTCAAACTTCCGACAATATGGACAGATGAAAAGCAGGGATGGGAAGAGTCAGAGAAGCGAAGAGAAGAAGAAAGTAGATCATTAAAGAGAAAGCCTCAGAAGAAAGAAGATCCAGGTGCGCGAACAGGTAGGAAAGTCGCGAAACCCTGTGTTTTTTCCAATGATTTGTCGCTCCGGAGGGTCGAAAGTAGACTCGCTAAAGCGGCGGGTTGTGGCCCGAAGCACATTTCCAAGTCAAGATGTACAAAACACACCAGGTTCGGACGACTTTTGGAAGTTGAGATGATGAAAAAGTGCACGCCGTTGTAGCGCGAAGCACATTTCAAAGTCAAAATTTCAAAATGTACAACACGCCGTTGTGGACATGTACAAAACACACCAGCTCCGGACCACTTTTGGAAATTGAGATGTCGAAAAAGTGCACGCCATCGTTGCGCAAAGCACATTACGAAGTCAAAAGTGCAAAAAAATGAGGGGTATGGAGCACTTTTGGACCTTCAGATGTCGTTTCGCGTGGCAGGCGCAAGGGATTGTGCACCCTGTCAAAAGTGAGCAAAACGTGAGGGCTTTGTGGCAGTTTATGGCAGTTTCAAAAGCGATGCCAGTTGCAGTACAAGAGACATGTTCATCAGAGCTCTTAGGAGGTTGATTTCCTGACAGGGGTTGCATTTTGGAGCATCAAATCTTTGGTTTTCTGAGATGATTTCGCGTGACAGGTGCAGCACTTCGTATGACCTGGCATCACTTTTTCGTGGCAGGCGCAATACTTTAGACAGGTGGAGTGGGAAACTCGCAAAATGCATTGGTACGACGCCGTCAGCTCTGCACCCAGCTTTCCATTTTTGAAGGAAGTTTCGCAGAATTGTTTCGTTTTTGATGTTGTCAACGTCGAAAATTGAGGAAATGTCGCAGACTTGTTTCGTTTTATTTATGTTGTCAAGTTCAAAAGTTAAAGAAAAGTGTCGCAGAACTGTTTCGTTTTTGATGTTGTCAACTTCGAAAATTGAGGAAATGTCGCAGAATTGTTTCGTTTTTTAAATTACGTTGTCAAGTTCAAAAGTTAAAGAAGTCTCGCAGACTTGTTTCGTTTTCGGCGTTGTCAAGTTCCAAAAATTGAGGAAGTCTCGCAGAATTGTTTCGTTTTTGACGTTGTCAAGGTCAAAAAATGAGGAAGTATCGCAGAATTGTTTCGTTTTCGGCATTGTCAAGTTCCAAAAATTGAGGAAGTCTCGCAGAATTGTTTCGTTTTTGACGTTGTCAAGGTCAAAAAATTGAGGAAGTCTCGCAGAATAGCTTTGTTTTCAATCTTGCAGATAGACACAGATAAGATAGATAGATAGATAGATAGATAGGTAGGTAGGTAGGTAGGTAGGTAGATAGATAGATAGATAGATAGATAGACAACTACAACTACCACTACCACTACCACCACGCTACACTACTACTACTACAACTACAACTATACAACATACTTCACTACATTACACTTCACTAATTACACTACACTACACTAATAACATCTGATTACACCACGCTTCACCACGTTTCACCACACTTCACCACACTTCACCACACTAATTACACTAATTACACGAATCACACTAATTACACTATTTGCATCAATTGCACAACAACAACAGCAACAACAACAACAACAACCACAACCACAACCACAACAACAACAACTACTACTACTACTACCACCACCACCACTACCACTACTACCACTTACCACTACCACTACCACTACCACTGCCATCACCACTGCCATCACCACTGCCACCACCACCACAGCTACAACTACATTTACCACTGCGCTTCATTACACCACACTAATTGCACTACACTACAACTACAACTCCATTACGCTACAACTACAACTGCACTACACCACACTACTTCCAGCAGTTGTGCTGAGGTGACCACTGCAACCACTATAAAAAGTACAACTCCAACCACCAAATTCGGTCCATCAGTGGGTTCGTTCTGCCATCCGTGATTCACAACAACCAACCTCTCCTATAGGTTTCCTATTCTTGAAACTTCCGCCACCACCTTGTGCGGTATTACTGGTAGGAAAACATATCAGCCACTTAGTATAATGAGCTGGGATCAGGGCATCTTTAATGGCTGAAGGCGTAGGAGTTGTGTGAAATGCTCATGATGTAGCTGGGTAAAGTTTAGCAAATCACTAGGCCACTACCTACCATTATGGAAGAAATTACTTGTACAAACCATCATTCCCGTGATTCCATTTTTATCCAACACAGTTCTTGTTCATACACGCAGCCCAGTCTCACTAGGTACATTATCCAGAAATGGTCCACTTTCATCCATGTGTATTAATGTTTATTCATTGTCCGTTTTCATGCTAGATTGCCAGGGGGTGTTCGGTGATTTGTTTGTCAATTGTGTTCGTAAATGCCCAAGGCGACTATTATTGTATCATGGGAATGCCGAGTATCCCAACGTGGCACCAGTTGCCTAGGCACAAGCCTAGGGACTAGATTAAGGGGACAATTCCCATTCCCCTAACATCATGGCCCTGAGAATCACCGAGGAAAGACTTGTTTGCCGACCCCATTGTTACTTTCTCCTAGGCACTTTACATATATGAGGTATGTGCAATTACATGTAATTTATGATATATATATATATATATATGTGTTTTTTTTCTGAAATACGATTTATATACATATGCATATATGATTGGTTGGTTTATTTGTATTTATACATCAATCCATACACACACATGTGTATTTATTTATATATATATTATATATATATACACATACATCTATGCAGATATGGGTTTGATAGGTGAGGCGACCGACCATGGGAACATACTACCAAAAATCTGAATGTCGAAGGAGACATGGCCCCGCTTCTTGGTGCACCCGGAGTCCACAAAACGCTTGTTCTGGGATTGCCTTGCTTGTGTCCCAGCAGCAAACCATTGGATCCGTTTACCCCTCAAACATCATATATACACAAAATAAAAACAAGAGAACTATACGGTTGTATCTTGAAATGGTATATGCCCAATGGTGGCAATTTATTAGGGAAGATGATATCAACCGGTGGGTTTGGGGGTGCCTCAAAAATGGTCATCTCAGGCATGATGCTCTTCACCTACACCGTTGTAGTACCACTGGAAGTTTTTCACTTTGAAGTGGATTCCGCGGTGATGTCCACCATGTGGCTGGCTGAAAACATGGGAAAACGATGGGTTTGAGTGAGCTGAACTTCTTGGATATAGCAGCCCAGAATAGATCTTGGATGAACTTAGCAGAATCCTACTTACGGTTCTTATGTTGCTGGGTATCCAAGATTAACTATTTGTGTCAGACTGTGAGTTGGCAAGGCGGGCTTATAGCAGGCAAGCATCGTTCATAAAGACTCCCCAGAGTCCCAGAATGTCCCAGATAAAATATTTGGATTTGTTCATTTGGGAGGACCAACTCTGGATGCATTGGTGTCAAATCTTATGTAAGATTTCGATGGAAAGCAAGTAACGTAACGGTTAATTTGGGGTCGAACATGGGCCCAAGTGGGCCTTTGGGGTCGGAATTCTTCTGCGATGTGCAGTTAGAAAGTGGTTTATAAATGCTTACAATCAATCTAGATCTCTATTCTCACATACAACTGGAGATATTCTTATTTAACTGGGTTCTTATATTGCTTATTTGCCACTTACCACCTGGAATGCCACAAGTGTGGTACAGTGGTACAGTTTCAGAACAACTTCCGGATCTTTGGATTGTTTTACTATTCCCACAGTTGAACAACATTCAGTTTATTTCAATTTTTGAGTTGATTCATATGCCCGACTTCGCGAAAGGCGCTTAGCATCTGTGGCAGGTCCTGGTGAGTGACAAGGGTGTTCTTGAAGTCTTCATGCTGTTAGGTCGTGTTGTGAAACAGATGGCCGTATTGTAGATGCTGCCTTGTTTGTAGCTCAAATTGGCTGCAAATTAGGGGTGCTGCTTATTTTCGCATGATCGTGCGAGTCCGAATCTTAGCAGCCCAGTATTTCATGCAATGACAACAAGCAGATTCTTAGCACAGATGAAATCGCAATATTGCAGGGCAGAGAGATTCTCATACTCTCATTATATATGGAAACAACCATGATGTTTCCATACCCATTAGCATTGATCGCGTGGATTTCTTTACGGGTTATCCTTCTCCCGTCACAAGTGACGACCGATGAACCATAGGCTCTCAGTGCGGAGTGTGTGGCTCTTCTTTTGGATCTTGGACATTGGTATGACGGTGAGAACAGCGGTATATGTGGCTTGGACCAATCAGCCAATGGGTATAGCATGGTGGAGTACTTATTGGGACAGTATATGTTCAATGCGATTAACGACCTACATTAGTTAAGACATGTATATACGAGGTTTGGTTCGCGTTTTTGTTTTTAATTGTGTCTGTGAATATGATGATCCATGCTGTGTTTTCCCTTTGTTTTTATATGATTGATCAACCAGGTGAGCAAAATTGGCGACAAACCAGCGATAACAATTTGTTCAACAAGGGTCCCCGGACCAGGGAAAGACCTGTTGCTGTAGGGGTGCCTTAATGCGCTATACCGACAGAAAAGGTACCAGGGAATCAAAAATGAGAACAGAGAAATGAAAGAAAAGGGAACATCAAAGAAACACCACAGGAACATTGAGGTAAACAAACATATTCAGAAAGGAAAGCAAGGAACGGTTTAACAAAAATCAAGCGCACAAGTAAGAAAAAGGAAGGTAAAAACAACAAGGCGTAAGCCCTGGTACACGAACCTGATTCTGGAAAAAATATGGAGCCAATTCCGCTGCATTTTAGACCACATACCATACTGTACAAGACACTTCAAAACGATTGGGCCGGTCACCAAAAAAACGTTACTTCGAACGATCCCCACCATGACAATATTTTGTCATAGTTTCTGACATCTCATCTGGAAGTATATATGTCATATATTTTCTAACAGTCTACTCTGGCATTTGACATTCTGTTCTGGCATTCTATCTGACATTCTATTCTGACACCCTATCTGGCATCCTTTCTGGCATCTATTCTGACATTTTCTCTGGCATTCTATTTGGCATTCATTCTGGGATTCTACTTGGCATCTATTCTGACATTTTTTCTGGCATCTATTCTGTCTGGTCTTCGAATTTTAGCAAGAAAGCAACCTGATATATGCCATATTTCTTGCAGGTATATTTTCTGACATTCTTTCCGGCATCCTTTTTGGTATACCTTCGGAGATTGATTGTGGTTGAGGTCTGGCGGGGAACACTCTGATCCTCAGCTCGCGGTGGAGGTCCGGCGGGGAACACTCTGATCCGGAGCTTGCGGTGGAGGTCCGGCGGGGATCACTTTGATCCAGAGGTTGCTGTTCGGGTCCGGCGGGGAACAGTGTGATCTAAAGCTTGCAGTTGAGGTCCGGCGGGGATGACTTTGATCCAGAGGTTGCTGTTCGGGCCCAGGGAACACTGCGATCTAGAGCTTGCAGTTGAGGTCCGGCTGGGAACACTGCGATCTAGGGCTTACAGTCTTACAGTTGAGGTCGGGCGGAGGAAGGAGGAGGAAGGATGAGGAGGAACGAGGCGGGCAGGCTGACATAAAATCTAACAACCCTCACCTGACGGGTGGGAAACTATAGTTTTGATGTTGCCTCACACCATACTATTTGATGGTGGCTCATATGTGTGAGAGTTACTGCAAATGAAACTGAATTGTGGGTGGGATTTTGTCAGCCAATCCGAATCCGTAAACACGACTGTATAGGGTTTCTTCACGACCTTGTAGGTGCCAAGTTTTTGAACCAAAAATCAACCCTCAAAGCATCAAAGTGCCTCATGTGCATGATTGAAAACACACAGAGGTTCGTGCCGGTTTTGGTTTAAGTGTGAAGTGCTTTTCTCTTGGATTTGTTTTGATGATGTATTTGGGAAATATTGATTCAGCACCTTGACACGAGAATTAGGAACCGCAATTCGACGTACTGACCCGTCCCCCGCCTGCATGTATAAGTTGGTGCATACACCCAGCTGAGGATATATGTTCGAAGAAATTAAGTGCAGTCATATGGGTTACAAACCAACTTAGCCATCAAATACTAAATCAACCATAAATCAACAGTTTTTTGTGGGTTGATTGCTCGTTGTTTAAAGGTTAAATCTCCAGGGGGCCAGCAAGAACGCAGGTGGACAACGTTCTGTGTACCCAGTGGATTCTCGGCAGAAAAATGTATCGTCCCGGGAGATCCTTGGTACAAGGTGGTGCCCGCTCAAAAAAAGGTGAATATATATATACATATATATATATTTATATATATATTATATATATATTAAATTATATATCTATTTATTTATTTATTTATTTACCGGGGCTATAATCGACATTTACCACGATTGTTGTTGGTACAAGGTGGATGGTTTTACAACAGTTATCAATCATAGTTCATGATGGGAATGTGCACCAACAAACATGGTGGTATAGTGGAAGTATCATGGGAATATGATGGGAAATCTCCGAAGCGAACGGAGGATCGAATCAAATGGTTCTTTTCAGCAAACCATGTTTGATAACCAGAGAGTAGGCGTGGTTAGGTTGTTTCCCTGTGCCCAGGTTCAAAGGATAACATATGATAACATCAATTTTGTATTTTATATATATATATGGAAGTTTCCTGAAATGGGGGTACCCCTAAACCATCCATTTTTAATAGGATGTTCCACTATAAACCATCCATTTGGGGGTACCCCCATTTATGGAAACCTTCATATAGTATTACGTAGTAAAAAATATGAATCCAATCAACGTTGTGCCAGGAGCTGCATCTTGCGAAAGTACGTGCGCCGCAAGGGTCGCAATGGTGTTCATCCCTGTAAACTACCGGGTCGCTGGTGCCCTCGTTTGAGATAGCTGAAATGGTGAACAGTTCAGTAGGTGAATTCTGTCGGTAGCAGATAACTATCGTAAAACAGATAGGTTATAAACAACAACTTAGCTATCACTTCCCACTTGGCCTGACTGGAATCAACTTTGTTTCATCCAATGTGGAATGTGCCTTTTTGGGAACAAAAGGTGATTGCGAACAGTTTGGCAAGATCTAGTGCCGTTCCTAGCGGCTTAAATCATAATGTTCTTTGATGATTTTGATGGGGAACATGGGAAAATTGAAGGCCTTATACCCTGGTGTGGGAAGTCTGTGGCAACTGTGGGATGGGCCTTCATCAGTTTCAAGTGGGGTTATATATTCATTGCCTGAAACCACTAGGCTTATCATTGTTATCCGGGGTTTCAGGAGACCCAACCCCATTGTCATATGTTATACACACATATACGTGTATAGAGGTACAATCATGTACGCAGTGTGCATGTACTCAGTAGGTTATGTTCTCAGTAGGTCATGTTTTTTTGATTCTCATGATTTTGTCACTTGTTTGAACTGCCATTTGTTTATTCTTTGAGCCCCCCATGAAACATGCAATACGATACGCTTGCACATTGAGAGTTTGCAAATTTGGTTTGTAAGAAAATTATAACCACCGTGGATTGTTTGCAATGTGGGTCCCAGACATTCCCATAAGGCTATTCTTAATGGTTACGTTCCAATTGATAGACCACTCTGAAAATGCTTACTGGTGGTTGTTTTGAGCTACTGACGAAGCTCATTTATATGGGTCACCGTAGGTGGGTCACCGTGATGGTGATGCCTTGGCCAGTGACCAGCTTGGCCTGCACTTTTCCCGTTGTGGTTACATGATATGTTCTTGAACTCCCAGAAAGAAGGAACCATCAAACCAGCATTGTTCTATCCCCAAGCAGGTATATTCATGGTTTCTCTTTGACTTGGCAGTCATCGGTCTGGACCTTTGGTCCATCATTTGCATGGTGCGACGTCGACCCATTCTGCGCATTGCGGTGCCGTTGCTGGCAATGGTGCCGAGCTGTTCATTTGATCAATTCCTTCTCCATGGATGTTAACTGGCCCTTTAGCAGTTATATACCAGTCATAAAGGGTTTCAAATGGTGGTATAAATGGTTATAAATGGAATTATTATTCCATAAACGCGGCGGCTTACGAACTTATAAGTGACTATACGTGGTATTCTAGGCTATAGCTTTACCCTTTGGTAATTTAACATGGCTAGTGAAAATTACAATTTGTTAGTATATAGATTATTTATACATTGCAATTTTTCATAGCTATGTGAAATTGCCAGAGGGTACACGCTGTTGTTTTTTTAACAACAATATTGTGGAGTTATATAATGGAAATGTTCTGGAATAACCCACCAAAATAATCACGCCTTATTCGATGTGGGTACGGGCCTTGTGGGGGGTGGCTGTAGGGGTTTTCATGATGTTCGACATTGCAGAACTGCAGAGTTTAGATGACCAGCTTTCCATGATGGCACCGTGCGGCACCATAGAATCATATTTGGGTTACTATAAGCTTAGAATTGCAGCCCTTTTATCAGCAACAGTGGCGTGAAAGTTAACAAACCTTCAGTGGGTGTGTTTCTAAACTGGGGAGAATCATGCCACCGAGCCCAATCCACTGAGCCCCAGGGGCCCCAGGCTTCAAAATCACAAGCTCAAACATGCTCAAACCACCTATCGGCCACGAAAATTGCATGATTGTTTCAGACAAACCATCTATTTTCAAACTATACCAACAAAGTTGCTTGATGGCGTCGTCCCATTTGTGAGTGAATCACAGCTTGGAATGGACACCGGAACCTCCCAATACTGAGATCATAAGGGTTCAGCAAACATTTGATAAATGTTGATGGTGATGAATCACTCCTTGACAAGACTATACTTGTGGAAACATTTCATTGCCCCAAACTAGCGGTTCATGGATCTGAGTGGTGGCAAACCAACGTAGCTATTGGACATTGACAAAATGGGTCGGTTGTACTTGATACTGTTGGCTTTCCATAGCAAACTGTTTGTCTACTGGAGGGGTATAATCTATTCAAAAACAGCTGTCAACCAGGCAGTCGGAAAGTTTTTCTTCATGGCTCGGGGAGTCTTCAGCTTTCGCTTCCACAAGTTGCTGCAGCACCAGCGGCTGATGGGGCGAAGCGGGCTAAGCGGAGCGAAGAAGGTGCAACCAATTCGCGTGGGAAAGAGCGGCCAACCCAAGATTAGTTCCATTAGGTTCAGGTGCCCAAAGGTGGAGGTATGCTTCAGAATTCTTCAGACCATATTCTTGAACATATTGAAAAGCAAAAATATGCATACAGGCAACGCGCAGACCGCAAGTTAGGGATTTCGTTGCCTGAAAAGGGCTAACCTTGGAGAGCAAGGATAGGGTAACAGGTATATGTTCAGCATTTATCAGCCATCGATTTGTCAACGCTACGTGCGAAGCAAATAACTCAGCCAAATGTGATGTTCGTACCAGGATAGCTAAGAGCCCTGCAAGCAGGACTGGTTTGTCACTGTGTTATAGACCACTACATATGTTATAATTGTTATCCATTTGCAACTCCATGGTCCACTATCCCATCATCATCCCGTTATTGTGCCTTATTGTCAATTTTCATCCCATATTATCCTATAAAACATTTTAAAACCATATAAAGCCATATTGAGCCGTTGATTTTCCATGACCCATCGAAGTAGCCTCAACACTTCCTGCATTACACTGGAGGCCTGTGGCGTGCTGCTGCTGATTCTTGTTGCTCAGCTGGCTTCGGAGACGCGGGAATCGTGGAGTGCTGGAGCTATCCTCTTGAGGAAAAACGATACGTTTAACGGTTTTCGATCCATGAAAAAAATAACAATCAAAAACCATTGGTTTAACATGGTTTCACGGTTTGAAAGATGAACGATATAACTTTAATCGACAAACATGGTGGTAGAATTGGATATCAGCGGAGGTACAAAAGTGATAATCATTTTCACAATATACACATGGTTCACCATGGATAAATTATATAATGAACAAATCCGCGGATGTCACTGGAATGATGATAAATAGAAAGGCATTTGTTCTCGAATTGCCGATTTTTTTTTGGTTGGTGAATTGTATTATTTTATCTTAAATGAAAGCAGCGGCCTTGTCCTCTCTGGGAATCGGTCACTGCACGCAAGACCAATGAACACAAAAATATATAACTTACTTTCTCGAGTGGTCCCCACCCTGGCAATTATTCTGACATACCACTTGGAAGTATATACGGCATATATATTCTGGCATTCTTCCTGGCATATACTCTGACATTCTTTCTGGCATTCTATTTGGCATCAACTCTGACACACTTTCTGGCATGTATGCCTTCTGGCATTTTACCCGGCATCTATTCTGCCATACTATTTGGCATTCTATTTGGCATTCTATTCTTGCACTCTATCTGGCATCTATTCTGACATTCTTTTCTGCCATTATATCCGACATTCTATTCTGGCATTCTATTTGGCATTTATTCTGACATTCTCTCTGACATGGGCACTCCAGGACGCCAACTGCGAGCGCCAGATCTCATTTTCCCAAGCATGTCCCTAAATCTTTGCCCGAAGCCGGGCCTTCGGCAAAGAGGAGCTTCGGTGTCGCGCTCAAGACGTACGGTGGATGAGTATGTCATTGTTTTGATGCTCACGGACAAGCCCCCTTGTGTACAGAACAAAATGGCGAACAATTTCTAGATTCTAGATCGTCCTTGAACAATTCTGCAGCATGAAGGAAGATCGTAACATTTTTTCTTAGAATACTGGCCTAGCGAATTGCTATCAGCAAAAGAAGCTAATGCCCTTTGTTTTCTGCAGTAAATTCTTGTCCTGTCCTGAGCTCACGATTTTTCCATCAGTACTATTGCTTGACATGATATGTAGCCAAACTGATAACTGTTGGAATCTATTCTTTTCTCTCCTTCATGCTTCATGTTGTTCCCTTTCCAAAGCAAGGGTGGGTTTCTCTAGGCTAAAGGCTCCGACTACCTCTGACATTTGTCAACATCTGTAACTTTTGCCCTACAAACTTTGAAGTAAAAACTCTGCACTGCAGGAAAGGACAAGTGAGTGTCTAGTGTGTTTGGACAATACGAAGGGGACAGCACAGCAGTTTTGCCGAGACAGATTTCACGAGATGTTTGCCTGCAGTACCTGCAGTAGCACTGGCCTTCTTATATACAAAAAAGTGCGCAGCACTTTTCTTGTCGTACCTGTTTTTCGCACAAGATCAAGACAACTTGCGAGATGTTCAATAGATAGAAGAACAGACTATCAGATAGGTCAGATACAGATTAGAGAGAAGATAATGGTGTAAGACCATTCACGATTTCCCTCAAGTCGCCCTAGCTAATGTTTCCCGGCTACATACTACACATCTACACCAGGCTAAGACAAGGAATAGCTTCCAAATACATGGAGCCCACGCTTTTCCATGAAGAAAGACGCAGGGAGACAAACATAGATGGGAGAGTAGAAGAGCAGAAGAGAGCGTGGGCCCGAAATCAAGGTCGCAACAGGCATTTTGTATCGTTTTTTGCTTCTGAGGACGCTTCGCTATTTTGATTTATCCAGCGTTGCCAGGTAATCATTGGCTGGGCCCTTTATTGAAAGTCAGACCTGGAAAATTTAGGTGCCTACAAACACAAGGCAAGATCAACTTGAGATTAACCGCATGCTTGAAACGAGGTATTGACAGAAGTCAAACCACTACTAAGAATTTACGAAAAATGGAATCAGTGGGAAGATAGCCGAGAACATCCGAGAACAGATGTGGCATTGCATCGTTTGACATGTCCCATTTGCCATGACAGATGTTACTGGCAGGATGCGTCACTTTCGCGAAAAATTGGACGCAAAGAAAATGGACGAAGTCAAAGCTGGAACAGCAGATTGTGTTTTAAATCAGGATTGGAACGTGCAAAATTGAATCGTACTTCGTATATAGCGTCGAAAAATGTCTTCGGGACAATGGTAGGACATAGTTCTATTATTATGTTTCCCCCTAAACACGTCATTGTTCGACATCTTTTCTTTGGTAGGTTTTCCCACATGGACGGTCATCCAGTCAACCTTTCAGGTCATACTGGTCACCGCAGTGCATATGTTGGCTTGCCTCTGGTGCCTCGAAAACATGATGGGATGAACATGGAACACATATGACTGGGACCATTGGGGGTGTTTAATCTGGGGGATGGGATTGTCATGTGTTACTTTTCAGGAGGATAAGGGTGATGTATCCAACAAAAATAGCATTTGCAACACCAGCAAAATTGGAGATGTAAGCGTCAGAAATTGAGATTTAACCATTAACATTTGGACTTTTGTAGGAATGGCGCATAAGAATATGTTGAATTGACCACCATACACGGCGCATAAGAGCATTTTGAATTTACCACCATACATGCTGATGCCTTTTGGAATATGGATGGATATGGAGTAGAAAATCAACAACAAAATGCATGGACATCCATGGTTTTTGTTTCCCTTGATGATCTAGGTCATGTGGATGTTCCATGTCTAAACACTAGTTTACTAGACGGCATCATATCTGAGTAGAAAAACACATATCCTGCAATACACACCTTGTCAGATTTAATATTCAACAACGCAACAACGCAACGATACGCAACGATACGCAACGATACGCAACGTGTCTGAACTTTACCGTTGACGCGTGCCTAGGAAGTTGTTGCCCCTTGGTAGTTTCGCCTGGCTGGAATATCACAAGTTTTTGGCGATTTGTCCTACTAAATCTGGGGTGTTTCCATTCCCAGGGTCATCTTCCAAAGCCAGGTTTGAGGACTTCCACATGGTGGTTCAGAATACATCAAGTACCCTTCGGTAATTAATCAAAAATTGGGGTGTTCATGGGAAAATCACCTATAAGCAGCAGATTTTCCAGTGCCACGTTTGATTACCGGAGGGTATTATGGGTCAAATGTCCTTATTGCCAAATTTGGATCAGGAGGACATAATCTAGATTCGATGATTTTAGGCAGGGCGACAGATGGTGAATTGGTGAGAGTTCCAGCGCAATCTTATTTAAGAAGTCCGACGATTCATTTGCCCCAAGGGGAGGCAGGGACACGAAGCATGTGAACGATGGCGCAGGCGCAAGCATCGATTTGAAAATCCCTACTTGCATGAACCCTGCCATGAGACCTCTTGTGTTTTCACAAAAATGAGGTAAACCATCATGGCAAATCTATGCCAATCTTGGATACGCACTCCCAATTATCGCAAACTATCACAGTATTAAACTACCCGCCCAAGGTTTCCCCAGTACCGCTCAATCATTAACAATTTTTCACTAGGGAAACTCATGATAAACGTCTCGATTGGTTTGGCACCCAATTTTCTTAGCTGTTATAATGTAGCATATAGCAGCTTTAAGCCCTCATGTTTCTTTTTCAAATCTCCATCCCTGGTGAAATTTCGAATTCTTTTGGGCACCACCAAACGCAGGGATAAATCCAACAAGGTTTTTCTGTGGCAACGTGGAAGATGGTTGGGTGGAGACAGTCCCTTGGCACATCCGGGTGCATCTCCCCATCGTCAGAAATTATGAAACGGTATGAAAGGGTCGTGAATTTCTTACAATCTGCTGAAGATGAGTTTTGTCTTTTCAGTTTTTTTCTCCATGGGAAATCCACTACTTGGGGAGTCCATAATATCTATGTGGAAATTGTTTTCCCGAATCGTAGCGAAGGGTTCTCGTTTTACTTTGGGGGTCTGGGGGGTGGACCTGTGTTCGCCGGACGCTGCTTTCATGTTTTCGCAACCGCGCAACCGTTCGCAACCGCGCAACCGTTCGCAACCGTTCGCAACCGTCTGCGACCTGCTGCAAAAGTACATACTTTTGGAGGGGCTGCTCAAGTGGTGACAACGTGCAAATCATATTGCAAGCCTGGGTCATCGTGAGAATCATTTTGCGTGGCAAGGGCAGTATTTAGTGCAGGTCTGTTGGTGTCGAATGCCGTTTTGCGTGGCAAGCACAGTATTCGGGACACACTACACTTACACTTTATATACATTCCACACTCTACACTTTACACTTATAGGCTATATAGGTTGTGAGTGTAGACACTCTACATTTTACACTCCCGACTCCCAATTTAAACTTTACACTTCACACCCTCCATTTTACACTTCACACTCCACACTCTATTCTTTAGACTCAGCCCTCAGCACTCCACACTTTGCACTCCGCACTCTACACTTTACACTTCACACTCCGCACCTAAATTTTACACTTTATCCTTCGCACTTTGCACTTTTCACTTTTAATTTAAAATTTCCACTCCACACTCTACACTCTACACTTTACACTCCACACTCTACACTCTACACTTCACACTGTGCACTTGACACTCCACACTCTGCACTTTACACTCTATTCTTTGCACTACATATTTGACACTTTACACTTTACACTTCACACTTTACACTTGACACTCCACAAACTACACTTCACACTTTACACTTTACACTCCACACTCTACACTGTACACTCCGCACTCTAGACTCTACACTTCACACTCTACACTTGTACACTCCGCACTTTACACTTGACACTCTATACTCTACATTTTTCAGTTTACACTCCACACACTACCCCTTACACTTCACACTCCGCACACTACACTTTACACTCCTTACTGTACACTTTACACTCCGCTCTTGACACTCTACACTTTATCAATTTACACTCCAAACTATGCCCCTTCCACTTTCCACTCCGCACACTACACTAGACACTCCGCACACTACACTTTACACTGCACAATCTACACTTTGCACTCCACACTCTGCACTTTGCACTCCATACCCTACACTTTACACTTTCCACTGCACACTCTCTACTTTACACTTTACATCCGCACTTTACACTTTACACTCGGCACTTCGCACTCCACAATCCCCACTTCATACCCTACACGCTACATTTCCCACTCAACACTCCATCGTCTTTACACCCCACACTTGGCATTCCAGCCCATGCCACATTCCACGGTGTAAACTGGAACGGTAACAGGGGAAGAATGCACAAGACTCTTCAAAGACCTTGTTTTGCAAAAGTTTGTTACGTGACTGCGTTCGAGGTGGGTCCTTAAGCAAATCCAAGCCTAAAAAATTGACAAGGAGGACATGATGTCTTGTTCCCATAAATATCTATAAAATAATTTGTTGATTCTCTGCTCCTATTCGCGGAATATTTGCCACGTTTGGTGAACAATCAGTTTTCACTACGTCTACTTTGGAAACCCTCATTGAGATTTATTCCAATTCAGCGGGATAGCTGCCAGGCATGCAGCACCGGGGCGCACAGAAGTTGATTCAAAAAATCACAACCTGAAAAGTTTTTTGACATAACTTGTATGGTTGGTGGGTGTATATGGGGTTTTGTGTGTACTTTATATTGTCCTTTTTTTTTAATATTTATACAGACAGTGCGTTTACTTAGTTCAATTTTCTGTTTTGTATTGCTTGGCCATTGTCTCAGCCGTCTAAGAGAGAGAGAGAGATAGTCTTATATGCTGTAAATCAGAATTTACTGATCAAAACCAACAAAACGTCAAGTAAGTAGGAGGCACCTTGCATGGCGTCATCAGGAACAGCTTCGCTCGGAGAGCTGGGATGTGCAATACGCTCGCAGCGTGCAGTGGGCCCTGTCGCGCTTGCCCGCTGCGTTGCTTGGTACGAAAACGTGCCTGGATTTGTTTGGTTTATCATCAGGATGTTCTCCAGTGAAAACTTGACCATTGTTTTTATATGTGTATATATATACTGTTTATATTTAATTATTAGGGCATAATTGGAATTCTATATTTCATCTGCGAAATGATTGGGACTTTTATTGGATATTAAGTTTGATTTGCTGAGTTGATATGTTCTTTGCCTTTTCCGTGGGCAATCTATCACTTGAGTAATCCAAGTTGATGGGGATAGGTCCTAAGGATTTGGCAAGTTGCGAGGTTGATTCTTTTGATATATAGCCTCTTTTGATGGATTTTAGCCAAAACAAAATGGCAATGTAATAGGGATATAGTGGTGAATAGGACAGGGATATAGCGGGTGATTTTGTGCAATTGTGTTTGACCTACCCTTCCGCCGGGAATCAAACATGGCGGGAAAACCATCCATTGAGTTGGATGATTTTCCCCGGTTTTTCCTGCTCCATTTTTGTTGGGGATTTCCCAGCTAGCCATGTTTGATTAGTGGCGGGGGGCATCATTTTCCCCATCAACGCGCCAGAAACTAATATAAATTGGCCCATTTTCAGAAACATTTAGGTGTGTCCATGTCTCACTCGATTTACGGGCCAGAAACCATGCAACAGGTGCCATTACAGGTATCTAATGAGAGGATAATAAAGATTCTATATATACCCGCAAACCCAGTGTCTCGCCGTCGTCACTTTCGAAACTTGCCTTTCGTGCAGGCGAAACGCGTGTTTTTCTCTTTTCACTCCGAAACAAGGCATTTTAACCTGCGGTCACCAATGAATTTGAGCACGTGCATTTTGCGCGGCATGCGCAGTGTTTTGCCATGGTTGAAAAAGTATCATGTTCATCTTCGCTGGCAGGCGCGCGGAGTGCTCGCGTAGTTTGATGTGTTGAACGTTTTTAATGCTTTTTTGTGTTTCATGGTTCTGCGTATTTTTCTTCATTGAACGGCACGTTCATTTTGCGTGGCAGGGGCAATGTTTTGCAATGGTTGAAAAAGTATCATTTTCATTTTCGCTGCCAGGGGCACGGGATTTTCGCGTTTTTGTTTTGAAAGTGCGACTTATCGTTTTTTGTTTGGTTCATGTCTTTCACCCCTCAATGGAAGGTGAGTGTTTCTTTCACACTGTTTCAACGTGACACATCTTTTTGTATTTGTTATGTTTCCTTTTTGGTTTTTTTGGGGGGTTCGGGGGTTGGGTGTGGGTGGGTGGTGGGTGGGGAGCGGGGGGGGTGATAATAATAACGGTCCCACCGCGACTATCACGTTA
>Ga0126342_10000595_pt1 | contig 41602 bp, 38 predicted proteins | sample Cyp1metagenome_FD_92528 | JGI IMG/M metagenome (GOLD analysis project Ga0126342, IMG submission 92528) | Coral microbial communities from Lord Howe Island, Old Settlement Bay, Australia - Cyphastrea 1 metagenome | ecosystem: Host-associated > Invertebrates > Cnidaria > Coral ...
TGATTTACTAGTTCTTTTGGGAAGACAGAGGACTGTCTATTGGTGATTTCTGGTGATCTTACATAGATCTTGGTGGTTGGATACGAAACATCCTATCTCTTTGAGGCCAAGGAGGTGACTGGGCGTGGGAGCTACCAGTGTAGTGGTCATTCCACTTACACATGCATACGTACACATATACGTAGAAAGATATGCACACATCAATTGCACATATAGACACATCCTCTACCTTGGTAGTTGAATCCTTTAGTTTTTTGCACATGGAGAAATAACACCAAATAACCAGCCAAGCAGCAAGAGATTGACCATGGAAAGACGACGTGAACTGAGGTGAATTCCTAGGGACCTTCATCCTGGTGCTGACGGTGACGATGAACATCTTGGCCAGCAACCCGGATGGCGCCCTGAGTATCGCATGCTCGCTGTCGGCCATGATCTATGCCCTGGGGGTGCCTTGGTGGTAACCTGCTAGGGGGGCTGGAGAACCACATAAAGTGTTCTAAAAATGCTGGGATACATGGGATACCCTCAGTTATCGCCATTTTAATGAGAACATTTACATGAAAACATGAGAACCTGATGATAAACCGATAAATGATAAACCATGAAATTTGGGAGTGCCCTATTCTCGGACAATCCCATATATACAGTTAAATTCCATCATGTTCTTTCCCAAATCTTTGAAGTTCATGTGAGCGCACACACAGACACACAGGTACCTCAAGATAAAGACAGATTGTAATGGTGGCTGCGTTCCTCTCTTTGGGTTTGCAAAGCGAACTCAATAAGCAATCATGGACCCCAATTCCTCGAAGATTCATCCAATCTCCCAAATAGCAGAACATGGTAAGTTTTTGCCATTTGGGTTTGCTTGCTGAGACCTTGGAAGTGGCGTTGTCAATTTCCAACTCACAGGTTTTCTTGATCGGAGAAAGCGGTCGAAGTATGTTGGGGATGATGGGTTTCAGAAGTCCAGAAGCGTGATTAAATTTACCATACTTACGTATATCATATATCAATCACATCATATATGGACTTCCTACTTCCCATTAATATGATTGATATTATTAAATCTGGATCACGTCTCAAATTTACATTGGACATGATAGGGGAGATTGATGCAGATGGACTGCAAAAGTTGGCCAGAAGGCCAGCCCAAGACATCACGGTCAAAATCTGAGAAACAAACATCATATGATCAAACATCGAATCCTTAAGGAACACACAATCACATGAAACATGAGCAAACATCAATCATCACGTATCTTAATCCGATGATACGTAACTCAATGTAACTCATGTGAAGCATTTGAAGATTTTGGCTCCAGCCATGCGAACGCTCACGTCATACCTTGGCCTTGAAATATGGCTGAAGTTCAGTGTGGCAGCTTCAGAGGGCCTGCCGGATTTCGACTGTTTGCACGACACTTGGCACATCCCAAACTGCTCCCAGAACATTCTTGGGAGATCATGATCCCCAATTGACCCAATTGACCCAATTGACCTTCGCATGAATGGGATGTCGAAACCAGTAGAAAGGCATTGCTGATGTTAGGATCGATTTGAGTTCATTGAGTGATATTGAGTGTAGTTAGATGAGGATGCAGTGATGAGCAGCTAGATCAGACATGGAGAATTTACCCAGCAAAAAGCGGTTCAACTACTGAGAGAGCTGGTGTTCGTACCTTTGGGGTATACACATGTCGTTATAACCCCCCGCCTGGAGGTTGCAAGAAAACCAGGAGCAAAGTATATATAGGACAAAGTAGAATTGAGGCCATAATCTTCCCATATCTTGCCATGAATTGCTTACTGGTGCTTAGTAGGGAATGAGGGAATGATCCATAATCACTAGTAATAATGATCCCATTCCCCCATTCCCATCCATTCCCTACTAAGCACCAGTAAGATTTGGGGCCCAATTTTTCATTTTTTGGACCCCATATCTGGCCCCAGGATCCTCGGGCTTCAGAGATCCTGGAAGCAGCCAGAAGTATGCAGCACACCCTGATGGGATCTGCAGAGATTCCCCAGCTGTATTGGAAGGAAGCGATCTATCAGGAAGCGGTGGGAAGCCACGGGAAATCTGTGGGAAATCTGTGGGTTATATCTGTGGGTTATATCTGTGGGTTATATCTGTGGGTTACCTGGTAATTCCTTGGATCACACAATCCACGCAACACACTTAGGCGTGTTCTGGAAAACTCCTGCATCCACTTGATTCCGCTTGTTTTGGGTGCAGCACTGATGAGTCTTGATTGAGTAGGTCAGTGGCCGGTGTTAGCCCTTCACCGAACCGAAGGATGTGGTCTTGATGGAAGAGTGTCCCTATGCATTGTCTCTGCTTCGCTTCCTGCGCTGGTGTCAGAAGCTGGTGCTTGAGCGATCTCCAGAAATGACAGGCCTGATTGAACAGCTCTGGAAATTGGAAATGATCCGTTCAAAGATGATCTGAGATCCCATCCCTCAATACATGAAATTTGTGTTGCTATGGGCTCATAGTTCGTGCTGGGCAGCCTGACAGGGAGCACACACGTCGCACTGGCGTTTTTTTCATGACCAACCAGCCTACCATAGACCATCTTATCCCATCTTAATTAATTAGTCCACCAACCCTTTGGGCAACTGTCAGAAGAACACAACTACAACTATCAACCACCTCACCATGCGTGATGGTCACTCAAAACATCGCAAGAATGGATGCTCATTACCCCATGATCATCAGATTGACCCCAAATAGTCGGCTTGACAATGCAACATCGGTCTGGTTTGTTAGCATTATCTAAGTGGCCGAAAGTTTCCGAAATAATCGCATTTTGCGCAGATGTATTTGGTTGGTCTAGGAGAGCTATAGGAAACGGTCGTTTTTACCACCCTATTTTTCCACTGCCGGACGCCTGAGGCTCTACGGAGCTCTTTGCCGTGCTCTTTGAGAATCCTTTTTCGCTGACGCCGGGGGAGGCGATGCCGGCCATGGGGAACAACAGACAGTCATAGAGTTTTTCAGATCTAAAGTGGCCCTATTTTTAGTGGGAAGAAACCATATTCACAGGAAAGTCTGATAATATGTGATAATCATATCCTGCTGGCTAGAGTGAACAGTGTAACAGGTAGCAACTCGTAGTTACGTAGTTGCAGCTGCTGGATGAACATTTAGTTGATGCCAATGTTTGCCCAGTGTACAGCCATATTCTTGTAATGTAGCTAAAGCATGGTAAAGCAATAGGAAACCATCCCCCATTTTACCATAAATGGATGGTATAATAATTAATAAACCATGAGAATATGGGTGCTTTAGCATTGCTTTACCAACACATTACTCAGAAAGTGACAATAAGAATTGAAGGACTGGTTGCTGGTCTCAACCATTCTTCATGTTCCATTGTTTGGGATGATGATCACAGATTGTGTTTAGAGGAGCTGCAAAGACTGCAAGGAGCTAAGGGTCTCAAAATCAATGGGCTATAAAAATTGGGTGAGTTCGAACGACTCCATATGCGCCACTGACCTCACCGCAGATGCGTAATGGAAGGTAAGGGGAAGCCATCACAGCATCACCTTGTTTCAGATGGCCATATGGACTTGGACATGAGTTTATAATCTAGTCATTCGATGTAGTTTGTTATAATTTAAAATTTGTCAAGCCAAATTAGGTGCGTAAACTTATCAGCATAACAACACATATTTACCACAATATAAGGATTTATATCTTTTTGGAATTCAATGGATTGCCCATTTCTAGATGGTTCTAGCAGCCAGGGTGCGCTAAATCCTGATGGGAACATGGGAAGCCACGACCTTACAGAAAACCAACTGAGAACACCAATCCGATTGGTATTGGACATGTTTCTCCTAGAGATATCAGGCACTTTGAGGTTCCATATGGCATCATGATGGCATCATGTGACATTTCTGAAGTGCCCTTAGCAACAATAAAATCTGGAAATGGGCCGACAGGCATTGCCATCCCTGGTGAACTCGCGCTTCTTTGAGGAGTGCCGTGCCATGTTGCATGACATGCACGCAGTATGCCAGGGAAGAAACAATGAAGACTGTAGCCATCTTCAATGTGTTGGATGTTCCCTTCTAATATCGTACAATTAGTACAGCTAAAAGGTTGGTAGCTGGTGCACCTTTGCATAATCGTGCATATGTCCGAATCCTGAAGACTGCCACAAAAATTCGGGATCCGATCCTGGATGGATTTCTGCTTCGTCCCAGATTTCAGGGCTGCAAGAGTGGAAACTAGGAAAAAAAATGCATTATATAGTGGGAACAGAAAAAACAAAACAATGCACAATTTCTTCTGCTTGTACATGTTTTTGGTCGGTGGGCTGTCTGAAGGTTTACCACCCAAAATCACACGAAGTATTCTTACGGCTCAAAATTGATTGGGCAAAATGTCATTGTGAAACAGAACAAGATTAATGTCTCATCGTCGGGCCTTAAGTTTCGATCTATACCCGATATCCGGGTGGAAAGCCGCAGGAATTTTGGCCGCTGATTGGTTTGGTCTCCTCCCGTCACGCTGAAGCCCTAAGCAAGCTGGACCCCCAGCAGACGTTGCGTCAAAGTCTGCGCTGCGATCCGGGGGAGGTCAGGGATCGTCAGGGATGGTCGCCAGGATTAGTTTCAGGGAACTGGAATTAGTACTGAAAATACCCTCTGGTAATTTAACGTAGCTATTGAAAATGGCCATTTATAGTGGATTTACCCATTAATAATGGTGATTTTCTATTGCTACGTTAGTTTACCAGAGGGTAATTATTAATGGTGATAGATATTTTACTGTAATACTATTCACCAGTACCGCACAAGGCGGTGGCGGAAGTTTCAAAATAGGACACCTTTTTGGGAGAGGTTGGTTGTTGTGAATCACGGATGGCAGAGCGAACCCACTGATGGACTCAAAGGTGGTTGGAGTATGTTGGAGTTGTGTTTTTTGGAATGGTTGCAATGGTTGCAGTGGTCACCTGGTCGGTCACCTCACCCACAACTGCTGGATGTAGTGTGGTGTAGTGCAGCTGTAGTGGTAGTGTAGTGGAGTTGTAGTTGTGGTGTAGTGTACTTAGTGTAGTGTAGTTGCAGTTGCATTTGTAATGAGTGTAGTGTAATGTAATGTAGGGTAATGTAATGTAGCATAATAGTGTACTCTAGTGTAGTGTAAAGTAGCGTAGTTGTTGCTGTAGTTGTAGTTAGTGTAGTGTGGTGTCGTGTAGTGTGGTGTACTTGAACGTAGTGTAATGTACTCAGTGTAGTGTAGTGCTATTGTAGTGTTGTGTAGTTGTAGTTGAAACTGTAGTTCTGGTTGTAGTTAGTGTAGTGTAATGTAGTGTAGTGGAGTGTAATGTAATTAGTGTAGTGCAACGTAATTAGTGTAGTGTAACGTAGTTGTAGTTGTAGTTGGAGTGTGGTGTGGTGTAATTGAACGTAGTGTAGTAAAGTGAAGCGGAGTGTACTGTAGTGTAATGTACATTTTGACTTGGAAATGTGCTTCGCGCCATAACGGCGTGCACTTTTTCGACATCTCAGCTTCCAAAAGTCGTCCGAACATGAGGTGTTTTGTACATTTTGACTTCCAATGTGCTTCGCGCTACAACGGCGGGAGTTTTTCACTTCTCATTTGGCCAGATGGCTCCGCACCCGTCGCTTTAGCGAGCCTACTTTTCGACCCTCCGGAGCCGCAGATCATTGGAAAAGCACAATGTTTCGCGACTTTCCTACCTTTTCGCGCACCTGCATCTTCTTTCTTCTGACCCTTTCTCTTCTCTGATCTTTCTTCTTCTCTTCTCTGGCTCTTCCCACCTCTGCTTTACCATCTTTGGTTATTATTGATGGTAAAATTTTTGAGTGTATCAATAATTAGTCCCGGAAAATACGGATTAGAAGCGCACCATAAATATTATTAATGATGACGGCGCCCCTCGAGGGGCGGTTTGGGGTGGGGTCGTTTTTTTCTTGGAGGGAGTTTGTGGGGGTGCACTAACCTTTGATCTTCTTGCGTCCATAGAGGATTATAGGTTGTAAGATCTTTTCCCTTAGCTTTAAACAACAACCTTTGAAATTAATTTCCCTGTCAAGTAACTTCCAAGACGCTCTGGATGCCATGCCCTGGGTTTCGAATGCAGGCCACCCGGCCACCCCACTTTTTGGATACTTACTATTTGCCATTGAAGCAGGTGCTGGATTTTGACACCACTGATGGTCCCAAACAGCTAAACTCAATAAACCATGAAACCGGCAGGTGGCCGTCCTCTTTTTTGGGGTGTGACTGGAATAAGGGGCATTAGCCAACGTTGGAACATTGGCAACAACGGTATTTTTCTGTTTTTAAAATTTGAAACATGTTGAAACAATGAGGTCAGTGATCGCTGGCGTGATTTGAGGGAAGAAAAGAAGATCAACCAACAGATTGGGTGCATAATATTTGATTATACATGTCATGTCAATTGGTTTCTACAACGTGAACATGCATATAATTATATATATATATATAATTATATATATAATTATATATATATAATTATATATAAATCATTATATATATATATATACATATATACACACATGATAACCATTTTGGGGGGTGATGGGAGGCATGCAACGGTTCTTTAGCCAGGTGGATTGGCCAAATTACCTCGCGAAACTTCAAGAAGAGCCTCGGGGTTCCCTGATTTGGTTTGACCTCCCTGGCGTTTCGGATTATGAGGAGAGATGGTACCCGATCTTAGGGTCCTGTGATGTTTGACCCTTCACCTTACCCCGAAGCCCTGGCGGGGGCTTCAAGAGACAGAATGAGGGGTCAAAAAAATGGGCTGCCCTTCCCAACTCTTTCAAAACTATGCGGCTCAACGGCTCAACCACTTATTGTAGGTTGTGTTTCAGTTGGTGCATTTGCTTCATTTGGTTCAGTTTTTTCTCCGTCAGTGGTTTGTTCTGTGTCAGGAGCAGTTTGGCGAGAATCCTGGCAAGATGTTGGACTGCCCCATGGGCGCCATGACGTCGACTTTGGAAAAACTTCTGATCATGCAGGAATTCTACACGGAGGGTTACGGCCAGCTGCCCGAAATCATGGGGCATGGCATGGCATGGCATAGCTGGCATAGCTGCATCGCTTGGGCCAGGGATAGCTCCCCAATAAGATTTGGTAAATTTGGTGCTTGGGGACGGAGGACGACCGACCAGTGAATCATTATGAATTATGAGCCTTTCCCAGTCGTATCCTCAAATAATCCATTGATGTTGGTGACTTATGGTGACTTATTTGTCAATATCCCTGAGTCATGTTGGTTTCTATAGCTAGCCTTATTCTTGAAATTGACTGCACCCATGACATGACATATAAAAAAATCATCATTGATCCCCCAAATTTGGGCAGGTTCAATTTCATCTAATTTTATATAAGTTCCAAATTCCATCATAAATTCCCCTTTAAAAAAATGGAATGACACATAAAGAAACCCATCGCCACTAGCCGTGCTGACCGCACGGGCTCCAGGCCTCGTCGCAGAGGAAGTGGCACTGCTGTTGGATCAACTGGAACAGCTCGCAGAACGAGTTGGGAGATCCAGTGTCATGGCCATGTCATGGCCGTTTTGTTCGCCACCAATCGCCTGACCAAAATTGGGATCAAACTTAGGGCGAAGCAGTATATCATACCCATGACGGATCCATGTATGGTACGTAAATATATATATATATATATATGTAATGTAATGTAATGTAATGTAATGTAAAGTAAGTAAGTAAGTATGTATGTATGTAATGTATGTATGTATGTATGTATGTATGTATGTATGTATGTATGTATGTATGTATGTATGTATGTATGTATGTATGTATGTATGTATATATGGTAACATGGATCCCATCAATATACCCCCAATGTTAGCATATATATCAGCACCATGGATCCTATGGGATATACAAGAACATCAAAAAATCTCAAGGTCAGTTGGGTTCAAGCAGGTTCCAGGTAGAAAAAAAAACTGGATTCTACTTTGCTTTTCAGTGGCTCTCGCATGTGACTACCTGGTTAATCCTGGTTACCTTGTTTTAGACGGGACATGTTCTATGTAATTACAGTATGGGATGACACCAGGGTTTTTTCATGTTTTTTCATGTTTTTTCCACCATGCCCACAGGTTCAACATGGATCTGTTGGATATGCCCTCTGTTGCTTAGAATTATGGTTTCCTTTGCTGGTTGAAAGACATTCTAACAGGTGCCCATTCTAGCCACCCTCTTGATGATCACATCAAACACACATATACACACCGATATATAAGCTAAATATGCATGTTTGCATGTTCATTTTCATAATGCACCTATAGTTTCAAAATGCCATTGATCACATACACTTCAACATCACAAGCTGCCCTCCATTTGTCAGGTTTGGACTTCTTCTTCCTCTCTGAGTGGCCATTCTGGGATAAGTTGCTGGTACTAAAGGGATGAGTCGAGAATCTCATTAGCCAAGACAAATCTGAAAAACCTCAAACGGCTTTTCTATATAGTTTCCCATTGCCATTTTCTGGGTATATATATATAAATATAGGACTATACAGAAAGCATCAGAAAGCTATAGCATGGCGATTTTTGAGGTTAGCGCATTTGCACGAACGTGCCACAAAGCGTCGTCTTCGCTACGACTTGGAGTTCCATCCCTGGGAGCTCCTTGGCGAAGTGCCAGATCGACCGGGCCGACGACGTCCGTCCATCGCAGCGTTTCTGGGTCCGGACGTTGGCGTTGCTCAACGGGAGGGAACTGGTGGATCTGCAGTGTGCAAAAAATACATAAAAATACCATGTATAGTTTGTATATATATATATATCCTTTAGCAACCCGCTATAAATTTGGATTTGTATGAGAAAATCGGAAAATCATTGTGGTCAGTTTTTTTCTGAATGTCATGTTTGATGACCGGAGGGATCCGGACGGTAGTTTGTATAACTCCTCATTCTTAAGATATCTTAAGCTGCTTTTCCAGAAAATATCATCAACATCCTCCAAACATGCACAAAAGATTTAGCCCATTTCTTCCTCCAAAAAATATGGTAAACTCACTGTTGTGGCAAACCGGCTAGCAGTCATGATAATCCCCAATATGAGCATCAATTTGTGGTATAGTTTTACCATCCCTAAATGGTAACCTGGTAGCTATGGAGCCCGCTGTAGGCTCCGGTGGCAGTTGCCGAGCTCCAGCCCACTGCAGCGGCAGATTCTGCTGGCCTTGGAAGAGCTTTGGGACCACCGGGACCGCGATGGAGCGCCGGCACCGCCAGTGCTGTGCACGCTGCTGTGGGGACAACGCCTGGCGAAGTATCTGCGATTTCAGGTGCAGCGCCTTGAAGCCTTTGGTTCCTCGGCCTCAGGGAAGGTGTAGAAGTAGAACACTTGAACTATTTGAAGCAGAAGGTTCAGAGTCTGGAGGTTCAAAGTTTGTTATGTGCTTTGACTGGTATAATTAGATCAAATGTGGTTTGAAACTATTTGAAACATTTTTTTAAGAATCTAATATATTAGATATATATACTGAGGGTGTCCATCACAGCCTTCCATGTACCCAGAATGCATGGTGTAGACTCAAGCCATCTCAAGCCTATGGCCATGTGAAGTTCCCATTTTGCCAGGTTCCCATCATCCAACGAACTTTTTGCTCATTCAAACGGTATTCCATTGAAACTTTGCATGAAAGCCTGGTTTTATCCTGGTTTATTGGAACCACAGATCATAAGAATAAGAAGTGGTTCCATGCAAAAATGTCCCTTAAACGTAAAGGGCATGTTTGGGTCCACTTTTAACTTAGGTTATGGACATCAATACCTTGTCCTTTGTGACGCGGTTGCTTGCAACGAGTGCCGCCGTGTGCACTGGAAGTCGCTGTGCGTGGAAATGCGACAGCCTTCCTTGTTTAGCAAGCACACTATGATCCTCGGTTTGGCGAAATTGCATCATGATAATTCAATAGAGACGCAATGTGTTGATTTCCCAGCGGAACACAAAAAGTATTGACACAAAATATTGTGTGAGCAAACATGTGGATTTTAGATTTTAGATGAGTTTAGAGGATTTTACGATATGTCAACCATCTTTAGGCCAACAGCCAGCCAAATTTCTGCAAGATTTTACTTAAGTACCCAACAAACACAGCGAGATTCTGCCGAAAAAAACGTCATGATTCCACCAAAAATCTGGGTTATTTTACAACGACCTCACTGGGACCGACTGAGCCCTGGAATGATGCTTCGGAAGCGGAATCATCCCAACATGGTTATATATCTATCTTATTTCCCATAGGATCCATGGTGCTGGTATATATGCTAACATAAAGGGGGTATATTGATGGGATCCATGTTACCATATACAGCAGCACCATGGATCCGTCATGGGTTTCAGGTTAGTGAAATGTTTTAATTTCCCGGAAAATTGGTGCTTGAAGTGTTGACCACGGTGATTTTAAGCAACGACAAGCCCAACGGGATGAACGAGCCCAGATATGCCCAGAATTCGCAGATCCGGTCCAATTGGGTTGGAGATGTGTTTCCTGTTTTGAAGAGCCATATGTTCCATGGTCAATTTGGGGGCGGAGTATTCAGATGGGCAAGGTCGTAGTTTCAGATCTTTCAGCTTTGACCATGGATTATTTCTGGCACCATGTCCAAGTAGGGGCCATGACTCGCAATTCCCATGCCTTTTTGCGACGTGCCGAGGATAACATCTATACTCAGATGCTGGGTGTTGCAATATGCGGCTTTTCGCAGACTTTTTCCAGGGCCAAAGATCTCCACGAAGAATAAACAATCTGTCTCTAGAGGCATGGGATATTTGATGATGTTTAATATGTTCTCTTCTCTTTGGGAAAAAACCCGGCATGACTTTACGTCGGGCTGGAGAAATAATGAGAAATACAGCTTAATGTGGTATCAATTGATGCACAACTTGATGCATTTAAGTGATGTGCATCGTTGGAATTGTTGGATGCCTCCAGGTGCGGTGCTTAGTAGGGAATGGGGGGATGATCCAATCCATAACAATAAAAATCCCATTCCCATCCATTCCCTACTAATTAATATTATAAGCACTAAACACCAGTATACGTATAGTGTTTTTTTTTTTACAGTGTTAGAATCATGGTTCTTCAATGATTCTATGCTGTTTTGAGATGGTTTTTTGGGCGATGCAATGTTTAGGACAAGGCTTCGATGTCTTCTACCTGGACTTTGACACTGTATTGCTGCAAGATCCACTTCCTTCGCTGAAATCGCGCATGGATTTGGCGGAGACCCAATTACTGGTGAGTCGAGATTTTGGGACCGAGTGTCTCAACACGGGTGTGATTTTTGCCAAGTCGCATCCTTTGACTGTGGCCTTTTGGGAGAGGCACCACTGTGCTTTCCGTGTTGTGTCTTTTTTCGACTCATGGCGGGTTCAGGAGATAAGCAACTGATCATGTTGATCAAATGTTGGTTGAACAGATAAGCGGGTCTTTGTTGCATCATGTTGATTTCAATGGCAAAGGTCTGCGCAGGTCATTCATGGGCATATGCAGTTCCTCTCTGATCTATAGTTACCATCTAGTTGTTGGAGCCTATGTAGTGGCCACGCGTGAGGGTCTGATATCAGAACCCTGGCCCCTGGCAGGTTGTGTGACTAGTGTGTCTTCTCCATGTTATGTAGATCAATCAGATCAATGATCAATGATATCTTGCAATATCCTCTCCTCTATGTCTATGTTTTGATTATTTGTTCCCAACATCTGCGAGATTGCTAAGCAACTATACAGAAATATATTAGATGGAACTGTCATGATTTGTCCCAATGTTCTTTGGTAAAAGTTGCTGACTATCGTAAAAACAGATAACTTAATAACTTAATGTATTTTCCAACTTTCCAACTATTTACTTGTCGCCATTGCCAGCAAACTTTGGAGAAAGTTCCCAGCCTGAAGCCAATGGACCTTTCCCACGTGCCCATGTTTTTGAAGCATTTTTTCCAACCCTTTTCGAAGATATCTTCCGGTATCCAAACATGGCTATTCAAACATGGCTAGCTGGGAAACCCACTCTAAATGGAGCTTATAATTGGAAAATCATCCAGTTCCTTTGATTCGTATTCCTGCTACGCTTGACACCGAAGGGTCCGGAGGGTAGCCAGGGGAAGTTGAAGACCTGCAGGCTGCTTCTGTGGCTTTGGCACCACCCGTTCGAATTCACCCAGAAGGCCTTCGCAGCGCTGCTGGGCGTCGAACGTGTGGCACTCCACGGCAGCTTGGCAGAGCCGCAGCTGCCGCAGCTGCCGCAGCTGCCGCACTGGGGGCTGCTGGATCCACAAAACGCCTTTGTGACCAGCAAGGCGCTGGGGAATGGTGAATGGTGATGAGGTGATCTAAGGGGATGGGATGGGATGGGAAAGGCAGGTGATCAAAACATGGCCAAACACCTTGGAAGATGTCAGGAATCAAAGGGCTTCTGGGGAAAAATTGGAAAAATCGTTGATTTTGATGGCGAAGTTTGCTTAAGAATCTGGAATCAGTAAGATCTGCAAGAGTTGGAGATTTGGACACATAGCAAACCTAAAGCCAAACATGTTTTGAAGGTTGATGTTGATGAACAACCGCAAATGATCAGAATTTGCTTTGGTTTGACTGCATGGCTTTCCACACTATGGCAAAGCACCCAAATTGGAATAAGCATTGGTTACAGGAACATGAGGTTCACCCAGCCCCACCTAAATGTACCTTGGGAGGAACGCTGCACATGGCAGGTGTATTCCAGCAACGGAGTCCACTTTGAAGGTCGGACGGACCGATGTCGGATGTTTTACACTATAATATATATATATATAATTAATGGCGTTACATGGATGTAATACTGTATGGTGTATATATATATATATTGTGTGTATACACGATGACGTTATATGAATATATTCGATTACGGGTTAAGTTTTCAACCGGAACAATGATCCAAAATGGATGGTTCAATGGTTTTTTTTTTGATGTGTCAACACTGAAAAAACACCAATCCTGAGGGCCCTGAGGGCCCAGTAATGCTTCAATCTGGATCTATAGCCATAGGCTGGGTGGAGTGTGGGCGAAGAAGTCTTGAAGGTCATCTGAAAAGCTGTGGTTTGAAGATGCTAAATTAAATTGACCAGATATATATATATATATATATATATATATTATGATTGTATATGTGCTTACAGCGGTTTTCTTTTCATAGCAATAAAGATCTCATGTCAGATATACAATACTTATAATATATTTATCTATATCTACCCTCTGGTTATTTAACATCGCCATGGTATAGATGGCCCATAGAAGTAGATGGTTTACCGATTAATAGCATGGTGGATTTCCATGGCTAACTGTCAAATAACCAGATAGTGGATACCCATACCCTATATATAAGTATAAATAATTCAAGTACTAAGTATAACTATTATCATATCATATCCAAGTCAGATATCTATAATCTATAAACCATATTATTTGAGGTGGATTAACTGACTTGCGCGGCCGAGCGCTTGGACATCTTGAACGACTGAAGCGACCTTCCCCAGGTTGGACAGGTGACCTGGAAGAGATCGTGGTCTTTCACTTCCTGGACGGCTCAGGCAGCGTGGAACAGAGCCTGGACCATGGGATTTTCATGGATTTTCCATGTCGGGGATGAGATTTTATGGTTATTTCATGATGATCTAATGGGTTGTTTCATGATTATTCAATGGTTATTTAAACATCATTGATTAATACTATGTCGAGATGGGATTTTATGGTTACCATCTGGTTATGACTAACATCGCCATGGAAAATCCCCAAAATAAATGGAGGTTTATAGCTGGGGAAATCATCTATAAATGGGCCATTTTCCATGGCGATGTTAAATAACCAGAGGGTATTTCATGATTATCTAATGGGTTGTTTCATGATTATTCAATGGTTATTTAAACATTAATAATAATGATTATGTCAAGGTTATTTATATAATAGTATTCAATAGTGATTAGTGATTATTAATGCGTATCTAATTGTCATACAATTTGTGGGTATTCATGGTTATACCAAGATTATCAGCAATGGATGATGTCACTATTCCACAGAGCAACAATGGAAAATGGCGTTTGATTCTCCATTCCAATCTTACTGGTGCTTAGTAGGGAATGGATGGCAATGGGAGAATGGGATTATTAATAGTTATGGATGGGATCATTCCCTCATTCCCTACTAAGCACCAGCAAGCAATGGACCAGTGATCTTTGCCACAAGAAATGTGTCAAGATGAACTTCAGCCATGGCACGGTGAGGGGAAGCAGCTGGAAGGAGGATTTCTTCGCGACTTTCAGCCCGGTAAGCCCAACGAATCCCCCAAAAAAGTCCTTAGAACGTGAAACAAAACTGTTTGATACTGTTTGGTCAAGTAAGTGGTTTAATAAGGGTTTACATTACATATACATACATGTTATATGATATATAATCATATTATGTGTGTCTATCTTTACTTATCTATCTATCTATCATTTTGCAATTTTAGCAATATATATATATACATACATAAGAAAATCGACTCATTTTGTGCACCCATTAGTGCCCCAATGACTTGAGCCATAGCCCCAACTGATTCCAGTTGTTCCTGAGGAACAACTCCATCAGAGGTTACAAGGATCTCTTTGAGGTGCTTGCGATGGCATTTCTGCGGATAAACGATGGTTTACCCTCTGGCAAATTAACATAGCTATGGAAGACCACCATTTTGAATAGGTAAATCAACTATAATGGTCATTTCCAATAGCTACATTAGATTGCAAGAGTATATATATAAATATATAGGATATAATTATGGAACTACTCCATGATGTGTTTTTTTTCCGCAACTTAAAATAACTGGTGGGCACCACCTTGGTAAAACGGGGATGTAGCCAGCATGGTAATCAGTTACATGGCCAGCTGGGAAATCCCCGAACAGACATAGGGTTCAAAAAGCTGGGTACCCTCTGGTAGACATACATAACTATGGAAAATCACCATTTCTAATGGGTAAATCAACTAGAAATGTGCCATTTTCAATAGCAAACTGTTAGTTTACCAGAGGGTATAGCTGGGGGATCATCCATCAGACTTTGCAGGATTTCACCAAGGAATTGATCAACAGACCTATTGGGTTGTAGCCAAACGCGGGGGTTGTGCCAAGCACCAAGAAACATGAACGACCTTCATCAAGCAATATCAACCAATGAGCACGCCAAGATGACCCAAACATTTTTTTCACCAACATAAATACCAAAAGGACATATGATACGTCCAACAAATATGGTTATGGCTTGTGGCTGTGCTCAATGCCCACGACTCCGTCGACTCCGTGGCAGGTGTTTCTCTCTAATCCCAAAGTGAATCTGTCTGACACGCGTATGCCGCTCTATGACCAAGATCCTGTGGTGAGAAGTGAGTTGTTGTGGAGCAGGCATGATGCAGCACCTCAGGAACTCTTGAAATGTCGATTGGTGAACATGTGATAACATGTGAGCTCCGTGCGTGAAAAAGCGGCTGAGATGGGACTGGTGGGAAGAAATTTATGGGCGGTTTGGACTCTGGACTCTGTTTTGGTCATGGGATGGGCCTGTGAATCATTTGACCATCTGTAGCTAAGCTAAAATCAAGGACTATGTAGTGCCAGCTCAGCCGGAGTATGGGTTGGCCTTTGGCGAATGTGGTCTCAATGTCGTGCCCGGAAAGCCATCACTGAGTTCCCGCAAAAATGGGTTTGAAGGAGGATTCCAGTTGTGGAAATGCAATTTTGAGATTCCATGTGCAATTTTCTGAATGCACCAGAGGCTCATTTTGGGGTCTAACCGTCTAACCCAAGATCCCATTCCTCACCTTAGGTTAATCAGGTTTATGGAGAATAAGAGATATCAGCACCCCCTCCGAGTATAATACAATGAGTCAGAAAAGGAAACCTCCCCTGAAATCCTAGTGCCATTTCTGAATCACCGATGTGGTAGCTGGAGCCCTGGATCGAAACACATTGAAACTGCCATAGGCCATAGGCACTTCCAGGTGTTGTCAAAAAGGAGATGAGATTGGCCAAAATTGGGATTTCATCGGTTCAGGTAGTACATTATCACCATCCAGTCCATCCCACCGCTTGGGGTTGATCTAAATACCCATGGCAAGGTTCTTCCCAGTGCCGTTGTGTCTTCATTTCTAGCAATGATCATTTGTTTACCCACATGGTTTTCAAAAAAGTGATTGCGTTTGTTTCATAACTCAATATTCCAGAACCAAGTATAAAAAGTTCCTTCGAACATTTCTATATTGAAGTCAGTTTGAACTATAGCCCACAATGTGGGCCCCCCAAGTTACAAGTTGCTTTCTAATTCCATCTAATCTTAGTTCAATCACCATAAGCCCGACAGTAAACCTATATAGTGGTTCACTAGACCAATAGGAAAATGGAAAACCTCGTGGTTCACTAAACCAATAGGAACCTATCAACACTCAACGTCCCCTTGTCTCAATCTCAGCTGAGGATGTATCGGGCGGCCACTTCAACCCTGCGGTGAGTTGTGCTGTGTTTTGCTCCGGCCGCGACAGGGGCTTCACAGTCACTGGGCGAGTTGATGCCAAATTGTGGGGTAAAGCCAATTCAATGATGGTCGCGGCCTTCACCAGGAGTTTCCACTAGCGTCACATAATTAAAGTATAGGATCCTTATTGTTAGTCGTCGCTGCCAGAGCGAAATCAACAATGGGAGATGTCCAAAGATATAGATTTGTTGACGGATTTCGTGGGTTTTTACGAGGTCCTGTCATGTTTCTATGTGCTGCATATCCCTTAGAAATGAGCCCCCCTGACTTGGTTGAAGATGTTAGAACATACCAACATGGTGATTATTGGAGAAAAATTGCTGCTTGGTGGTGACTGGAACATGGCTTTTATATGCTTTTATGACTTTCCATTTAGTTGGGAATTTCATCATCCCAACTGACGAACTCATATTTTCAGAGGGGTAGGTATACCACCAACCAGATTGGTATTTAGCCAGATTTATTGGATATGATTAATCACCATTAATAGTATCATACCATAAACACCAAAAAAATCACCATGGTTGATTGGTATTTAAATAAACCATGCATATCATCCATTTATAGATGGGGGTAGGTATACCACCAAGCAGATTGCTATTTAACTTAGCATCAACCATCAATTGGCTGAAATTTATTGATGTTTCCCCAGATTCCGGACACGCCCCGGGCACGCTTTTTGGGCAAAAGGTGCGCAAGGCGCTTCTTTATGCATTGGTGCAGATTATTGGAGGCCCGTGGCGATTGGTGACGGCGAAAGTATGCAGTTTGTTCACTGAAAAAAGGAGCTTCACCATGGTGAACACCTTGGATTTTTACCTTTGGCCAGTACAAAAATCATGGATTTCAGCATAAGTTTCAAGGTTCAAGCATCAAATCATTGAGTTTGAAGAATGGAATCTGGGCCTATGAGCTATGTATGGAGTAAAGCAACTTTGGGTTCAAACATGATCCGATAGGCTACCAACGGACTACCATTAGACTACCAATAGACCATTGTGAACGCATTCAGCTGCTCCATGTCACCAACACCTTGAAACCAAACATGGAATATCCAAACAGAGTGTCTGCAAGACTGTCTCCTGTTGGAAATGGCCCGCAGAAATCAAAATTATGGAAGTAAATGGATGTAAATGGCGGTAATTACCCGCAATTGGATGGCCTTTATATACAAATATTATAATATGTATGTATATGGTATATGTATACAATGGAAAATCCTATTGACATGGATGATTTGGGGGTACCCCATTTTAGGAAACCTCCAAATTCATGCTTTCAGACGAACTTCTTTGCTCTCCCCGCCTTGGAGAAACCGTGAAACACGCAATCGATGGATTTGACACTTTCCATGACTATTTTAGTTTACTAAATGGTGCTTGATGGGTGATACAATATTAATATCAATGGATATTAACCGGATATATTCACATATAACCATTTTTTTTGTCTAAATCACCATCTTTGTGACAATGAAATGGCTGGCTTTCAGGGCTTAGGAGCAAGGAGCTCCTAGTAGGTATAATTCCCATAGTACATAATCCCCATTTGGAGGTTTCCTAAAATAGGGGTACCCCTAAATCATCCATGTATAATTGGATTTTTCATTCTATATAAACCATCCAGCGAATTCCTGGTGATCCCCCATTTGTGAAAAGTCCCATTTACCCGGCCTGGTAAACATACAAAAAACTATTGAAAATTGCCATTTATAGTTGATTTACCCATTAAAAATGGTGATTTATTTTCAATAGCTATGTTTGTTTACCAGAGGGTATTCAAGATGTTTCGTTTGAATCATTGAATCCTCATTTTTGTTATTATCTCAGGCAGCGTGGGAACTTTGATTGGCGTGGGTGTTGCAAGCAAAGCTTTGCCGCCTGTGGAACCCAAGGGGCCCTACCATTTGACCTCAGCACTGCTAGTGGAGTGGCTCAGCGCTGAAAAAGATGGGAAAGTTGGTGAAAGTAGTGATTTGTTGATTGTTTTTTTCATTATTTGTTTTTGTTTGAAGATTTTGAAGGGGCTGCTTTCAGTCTGATACGGTCTTGATATGTCTTGATGGGGATCCCAAACTGAAGATGGGGGAGATAATGAGCCCAAGTTGGGGAGTTGACGACGGAAATCAGAGCATCGTGTAAATGTAGGGGTATGAGCAAATTTTCATTTCATAAAGCTCGGTCAAAACCATGTGGAAGCCGCAAACAGGCACATAACAGTCTATTTTAGGGACTTGATCCAAGCCTTGAAGCCTATTATCAAATCAAACACCAGCCACAGCAGCCACAGCAGCAACGACAGCATCAGCCACCACCACCAACAACAACAAGAAGTAGTCCATGAATGATATATTTGCACGTGAAATCGTCATTGATTTTTCAACGTTGAGATTCAACATGGCAATGGAAAATCCAGAAATGTATACGGAGGGGGTTGTCCATTGGTCGATTGCCAGCGTGATTTCCACTAAAAATCATGGTGAAAACTGCATGTTTGATGGTGAAATCTCCTTGGTGGTCGTGGTTTTTTCTGTGTAAAATCTTCATCCTTGACACATTTTTAGCCGAACTGTTCAACTTAATTCTTGTGGTTAAACCATGTTAAACCCACTGATTTTTAGCAACGTATGTTTCTCTGAGGTTTATCTTCACCTTCACATTGGCCTATGTGGTGTTAAGCGTGGCAGTGTCCGCGGTCACAAAGTGCCTTGAATGCCGCTGGGAGGCTTGCATTGGTGGATCATTGCACCCGAGTCAGATCACAGAGCCCCATGACATCCCAATGTATGTATGTAGTACTCTCCTGTAAGTAAACAGTAAACACCACTTGGAAATCGGAAATGGATGGAAATTTCAATGGATCCCCAAAAAAACAGGTGCCAATGGGGTCAAAGTTCCATGATGTTCCATGGTCGCCACCACTAGGATTGGTTGATGTCAAGAGATTATTCAACCACAAAGGTCCCCTTCGTAAGTGTTGAGGGCACCAGCCACCACCTTGGTGGCGAATCGGCGAATCTCCCCAGCGAAGCATCCCGTTTTTTTTTTCTCAGTTGAAAAAGTCGATCCAATTTGCTCATTTTCTCCAGCTTTGGAACCGCAAGATGCGGGTAACCCAAGAATTTGGAAAATCTACGGTGATCTCATTTCGCTGCACGTTTACATATGTTTACCTACATAGATCACTTAGACTTAGACTATGCCTGCGGTATGGAGATCCAACATGACCCGTTCACATCACCTGACCTGTTCGTCGTCCCTGCCCTTAGGAGCTCTCACTTCTTTGGCCCTTTGGCGCGGAGCGCTGCGGGTAGGTCCTCTACTGGCTAAGCGGCTATACTATATACCTGATATATACGTAGTATAACTTCAGGGACGCACAACGCACACATATAGATTCTATATAGTTATATATACATATATATATATACTAATAGAATCTCTCTCTCTATATATATATCTATAACATATATATATATTATACATATTTGTACACATATATGTTCAAAACATGCACAGACAGACAGACAGACAGACAGACAGACAGACAGACAGACAGACAGACAGACAGACAGACAGACAGACAGACAGACAGACAGACAGACAGACACACACACATACTATGTGGATTAATATTCTACATGCATGCACATAAGATTGCACTGATAGCATCGAGCAACCTGATTTAGACAAATGATAATTAATAATACACTATAATACTGTGTGCATATGCACTTGAAAAAGGGCACACATCTTCTCGGACCGTAGTTTTCACTGCGCTCTTGCAGCAGATCCACAAGTTTTTCATGAAGATTATTGAAGATTTGGCCGTTTTCAGCGTGGCTTAAATGTGCAAAACAGTTTGGACAGGTTTGATCCCCCCAAAAAAAACACATAAAATCATAGAAAAGCTACATATGCCCCAAAAGTAGTTGCATTCCATTCTCAAGCCATGGCTACGGTGGTTCAATGACCAGATGATCCTCAGTGATTACTTGGTAACTGATCCCATGTAGATATTCTTCACCAATCAATCAATTCATATATCAATCAATCCATCAATCAACCAAGCAATCAATATAATTAATCAGTTTGTCTAGTTGTTTGTGTAAAACATATCTATCCATCCAAGATCATCCAAGCATTTCTCCATGTCCGTAAGTTGGCTTCTAACATCTTATAACTGTTTGATCTGTTTGCAGTCCCTGAGTTCATGGCGGACATATTTTTGCGGTGAAACTTAGAGATTTCTCTCACTTCCCCATAGATTCGTGGTGAATCTTCTGGGTACTTTTTACCCCACGAGTTTCCCACCATTGAACAACGCATCATCCAAGTGATCTATTCCAAATATCCCATAGATCTGGGATTCGTAACGACATCACCGAGAAGTCACTGGCTGATTCTGGTTAGTACGGGGGAAGCCCAAAATCGCAAAGCATTTCAGAGTACTGAATTACATAAAAATGGATTCCACTCAAAACTCCATGGTTACATTCTCAATGAAAGTCCCACTATATCTATAGGTGGTTAAATCCCCAATGATTGTTGGTTGATTTTCCTATATGGTGAATTTTCCAACGTACTCGCACCAAACCCAACCATCTTGGGCTTTGCATTTGTGCCTTGAGGATGGTGGCAGCCAGCATTTCCGTTTTTATTCCATTAGAATTTCACTGTGATTAGATGAAAGATCTCTTCTCCAGGAACTATCCATTCTTCACTAACTACGCTTTAGGAACTACAAATCCCCGTTTCAGGAACTGTTGCTCATGAACTAAACACCGATTGGGCGGATCTAATAAGTACTAAATCAAAAAAAAACTTGGATTGGGAAGATGTGAGTTTGAACACTGACTAAAGATTACTTCAATACAATTATATGTAACATATATATATATAGGTATTAGGATTACCTTAGATCATCCCCATCCCTTGAAACGTCCCAGGTTTGGCCATCGGTTTCTGCGTCGTCGTGGGCGGCTTCGCGGCTGGCAACGTCTCAGGTGGCGCTCTGAACCCTGCGGTGAGCGCAGCACTGGCCCTGTCGGGCGGCGGCATGGGCAATGCCATCGGCGACCCGGCGGTTAGCCGATTTTTGGGGACTTTGCCATCGAAAAATGGGGGGTTCCTAAAATGGGGCAGATGGTTTATACATGTTGATAAGGGAAAATCATATTTAAATGGATGATTTAGGGGTACGCCTATTTTAGGAAATCTCTGATTTCACCATTTGCAGACATGGGATGCTCAGGATATTCATTATGTGTTCTTTTGGTAATTTCAAACATGTGGAGAAATTAAAACGTGGTGGGTAAGTTATGGTGATTTCACAAATCGAATCAAGTATGGTGAATCAACTATGATGAATCAAGTATGATGAATTGATTATTGTCATTTTTGGCGATGGTGGTTTTGCAGATTTTGCAATCTTATATTCAGGCATATTGACATGACGCTTAAACATCAGAAATGAAACGGAGTGAACCTTAAAAACTTGCTCCGATGATTCAAGAAAGTCCATTAAAGTACATCAAGAGGAACCGATAGTGTGACAACAACACATACGTGGGAACATTACGTCATTTTCTTTCAGAACGCTCGCAAGAACACCAAGTGAAACAAACGCTCGTTGAGTTGGTGATTTTTGCGAATACTTTCGCTGGTTGAGAAAGTCACCGAACATACCCTCCGGTAAAAATCACAATTTTTAATGGGCAAATCCGTAAATCCACTATAAATGGCCATTTTATGCCCATTTTCAATAGCTATGTTAGTCACCAGAGGATATTTTTTTGGATCTGAGGCTATGGCTTGGTGCAGTTGCTTGCAGGGATGCTAGCTGCCACCACCTTCAAGGCCGGGGATTTAAAGCTCTGATGGGACTATCATGGAATATATATATATATATATATTCAATGGGAATTTCAGGATCCTAAAATGAAGGTACTGTACCATATAAGGCCATATTTTGTGGGGATATCCCCTTACATAGGCCTTATATAGGCCTTATATGGTACAGTACCTCCATTTTAGGATCCTGAAATTCCCATTGAATATATACCCGTAGGATCCATGGTGCTGGTATATATGCTAACATTTGGGGTATATTGATGGTAAATGTTACCATATATAGCATACATGGATCCTATGGGGTATAAATCGGAATATGTATATATATATATATGTATATTTATACATATAGTCCTGATATATCATGTGTTTTTTTTCTATATTGTACATGTAGTGCTGATATATCATGGGATTCTAATGGAATATATGTAACTTATATAACCATGGAGTTCTGAATGGAATCCCAACTGAAATCTCAGCTTGCCATGTTGGATTACCGGAGAGAACCTGGAAAATCTCACCGAGATTCAGCGGAATTCATAACCGTTCGTAAATGTAAACAAACAAAAAAGCCACAGAAATGCAAACATGCACAAATATGTTCACACACACATATATGATCATATATGCACATGGGGTTGATTATATAATTATATACAGCATACATAATATGCACACGTGTGTATATATGTGCACATTAAAATATTGTATAAATCCAGTGCTTACATATGAATGCAGCTGGTTCATCATCCAGAACCCAGCCCGCGGCTATCCGCGGCTAGGTGACACATCCAGAGGAGTTGGAATCTACAGAAGCCAAGAGCATCACTGCGGACGCGTGAGGGGATTCCCCGTGGGGTTCTGCGCACGCCCAACAGACCTGCAGCTCAAAGACAACGCACGACGAAAAACGTTGCAAAACTCGTGGTCTTGGATTTTGGACGGTGATTTTAGATGGTGAGATATTCCAAAATGGATGATTTTGTGCACCTCTGAGATTTTCTGATAATGGTTTGATATGCTTAGAGCCATGAACATTAGCATTTAGCTAAGTGGTTCAACATGGTTCAACCATGTTCAAGCTACCCAAATGGACACTTGTGCATTAAAGACAGGGACTGAACCTTTACACACTTTGGATTGCAATCAGCAGGCATGGAATTAAAGTAAATCCGCCGGTTTTACTCACAAAAATGTGAGTCGACCCTACTACTGTCTAACAGAAGCGCTGGCTTGCCCATGTTTATCCAACGAATATCAGGATTTAAGCATTAAAGGTTGCGATCCAACAACATATAAGCTGATTAAACAAACCAAAGTTGTGCGTTTTGCTGAACAAAAGTGGGGATTTACAAAAAAACATTGGAATTTGACCATCAGACATTGGGAATTGAATCAACACAACTGGCAGTTTTTCTCAACCATCAAATATTTGTGAGTTGACTTATCCAACGAGTGAGCGTTAATTCATAAAACATAACAATTTAAGTCGTTTCACTAGATTTGCCCGGCTTGGAGTTAAAATTGATGGTGATCATACCCCGCCGGAATGCGAAAACAACCATCCCCGTAGCGTGCTACCCACCAATCAAGGGGAATGTTTCTTTGTCTCAATTCTCATGTCAACTGCGGAGGAATAAACCTTGGCGTCCCAAAATCGGGGTATCCCTAAATCATCATGTTTTTTTTGTGGATTTTCTGGCCCATAGGATCCATGGTGCTGGTATATATACTAACATTGGGGGTATATTGATGGTAAATGTTACCATATATAGCAGCACCATGGATCCTATGGGTGGGGGATCCTCCATGTATGGAACCCCCCATATATTACCCATATTTTTTCGGGCTTTGCCGGCTCAGGATTGGCCAGGGCCAAAGCTTTGGTGCGAGGGCCCAGAAACGATATCTCTACGGGATAACTTCAATAAGGATGAAAGGACTGGAGAAGGGCCACTTTCATCATAGATATATTATGATATATTAGATATTGAGATCCTTTCTTGGAAATGTCCAAAGTGATCAAAGTGGACAGTTCCATGGTGGACATGCTGATTCGATTCCTATTTTGAAGCTTCACAGCCCCGAAGTCTTCTGGTGACTCCTCTGCGCGCTCGTTCGGACCTAGGACTGGAGCGTTTGCCACCGGAGGCTGGGCGGACACATTATGCCATTTTTTCGGCTCCACTGTAGGGCCCACCGGTAATTCTGTGCAACTTACCCAACTGGCCCACCCAAAAGCCTCACAAATGATGATGTGTAAAGTGTTGAATGCATATGAGAAACCATTTCAAACTGGGTTTCATGTCAGGCTTGGGATTCATAGTGATTAGCTCTTGGTCTTCAAGTCTTAAAATTCAACAAAATTGACCTATTGATCCATGGATCAGTTTTCATCGGTATTTGGGTCAGTCATCAATCTAGTTTTGTAATGTTTGTAGTTGTGTGATCTCACCCAATAAATTCGTAACTGATGTTTCGATATTTCAGAGGCCTGGACTGTTGATGCGCCCTGTGGCACCTTTTTTGATGCTAACCAAGCAAAAAAGAAGGAATGAAGTCATTTGCGTCCCACGCCCTCTTTTCATGTTTTTTGTCATGACTTTTCATGTTTTTCTTATAATTATTATAACTTCTAATTATTGGGCTGGTGGTTTCAAATATGTCTGAGCTGTAGATTCACAAAAAAGGTAGGATCGCGAAAAAAACCACCAGCCAGATCCAAACAGGCCTACTTCACCGCTAGAGAGAGATCCCGCAAGCATCATGGGTATCAGCCAACCCCAATAATAGATTGTTAACAAGAGCTTATTAGTGGTTGTTGGTGGTTAAGACACCCTCAACAACCCTTTCTGTTCAGGGGGGGATCAGCACAATCACGGCCCTCCATTTTTTTCCCCAGGCTGGATCAGTAGAATTAAGCTCGCCATCGCATTCCCGCCCGGGTGCCAAGAGCAAAGCTATATGCAAATGTTTCCCTGTATCCACGCACCTTCAGATTGGCATGCCGCGTGAGGAACCAGCTCGAGCCATGCTTATGTGTCCTAATCCGCTGGCAATCTTGGGATGCTTAACAAGGAGAGGCCCCATGCCCGTATCTACTATATTAAGACTATATTCATCTATATTCCTCGGTAAGCCACGAAAGAAGCAAGACACACTGGCATTTTTAACGAAAGCCAGTTTCGGCCCAGTCTTCATATTATCCCTCCCAAGACCCTGTTAAGGGTTTGTTTGAAAACAGGGTCCCCAGATCTCAGGGTTCATGATCATTGTCCCATGTTCGATTGGCCATAACTGGAAGGTCCATTTTATGGGGAAAATGACGCAACTTTCGGTACCTCTGTCACCCACTGTTTGAGTTGTACCACTCCATACCTTGCTGAGAGTAAGGCGTGCTGGTGCCACTGTGAACAGATGCACCACCACCGACACAGAAGAGAAAAGATCCAAGCAAACAAACTAAACACATGTTTAAGTTTGAACAGTTGATCACTTGACAATGTAAGCCCATGACATTTAGTCGTGAGTTTCATCATCCGATCCCCCTAAAATACCTCCCAGAAACCATGGGTTAATTCAGGATTTACACATATTGGCAACCATTTCGGGTCTGTTTAACATGAGCGGAATGGGATTAGTTGAGACCTTTTGTTGTCACACTCTTCATGGCTGGCTGAAAGCTCCAGAGGCCCCACCAGTGGCGTTCCAACCAGCGGTGTTGGCGGCCTGCTCCTTAGAAGATTGGGCCATACTCAACTGAACCTGGATGAGTACGGGGAGCCACCATCCAAATAGGAGGATCGAAGGTCATCTAGCATGTTACAAAACGGCTTTGCTTTGCATCCTTTTGTGGGTGTCAGTCCATTCTCCCATGAACCAGTTGTGCCGAGGGTATCTAAATGTATCTAAGATTGGCTGTGCAAGTTGTTTGGTGAAGGGTTTGAGGCCCCAGAACCACCACGATGGAGGCAAACATTTTGATGGATTGAGCGGGCCGGGAATGCCCTCAGAAAGTGACAAGCTGTTGATTTCAACTACCAGTAGGATCATCACACAATATTGTCACGTTTTTCCCACAGGCATCGTGGTGGAATTGTTCTCCCTAAAAGAGAATGCTAACAATGCCGATGATTTGAAATCCATAATTTTGCCTCTCACTATTGGTTTCAAACATCAAATGCACACAGCAATCCCGAAGTATCCGTCGATTTGATTGGATTTGGATGAACAATGCATGGAAACCTTGTTTTCAAGTCTTGTGCGTCTAACCACCCCAATTCCCTGAGCCATTGGAGAAAACTAACATTATCTAACATTTACAATAATGAACATCCACAACATCCACAAAAATCTACTGCTGTTTCACCAGAATAACACACTTACTCACTCATCTTTACAAACCAACCAAGTCAAAACGGAGAAATTCAGAAACAAACTTCAAAAATCCATCAAAATCCACGTGTTTTCCCATGTTTTTTGGGCTCCAGCGTCGTCTCAATGACCGCAACGCGGCCCCGCTTTCGCCATGGCCTCGGCCTCGGCCGCCTCGGCCTCGGCGCCGGAGCTCACCAGTGGAGATCGCTCAGCTGATGCGGACGTCTCTTGGATGATTCATGGGATTTACATATTGTATCTATATTTCGAATCCATATATAATTACATTACATTATATAATTATCTATCTATATATATATAAAAGATATATATATATATGATGTGTATATGTATATGTATGTGTATATGTATATGTATATGTATATGTATATTTTTGGATCTTCGGCTCTTTGCTGCAGTTCGCTGCGGCTCTTTGCTGATCTGGTTGAATTCTCGGCCACTGCCCAAGTTTGGCAAAATCCTGTCCCAGGTGGGCACTGTATACTATGTATATATATATACATGTATAAATGTATATATGTTATATATGAATAATATATTGGTGATGAATGATGAATGCTCAAAAAGGGGATCCTATTATTGGTGATCAATATGGGATACATATGGATGGGATCCTTTTTATTTGCAGAAACCGCAGCAACATAGTTTCATGGGATCTTGTCATTGGTGATTAATATTACATTTGGTGAATATTGATTTTTAATATGATAATGTCAACCCCGGATGAGACTAAACCATGGTTTATGAAAATTAGGGGGATACTCCTCCAATAGTCATGTCATCCAATACTTTTTTATGGTACCCCCCCCAATTAAACAGCCGTTTGGGGTTTATTAATCCAGGGTTGACATTAATAATGATTGATACATATTGATACTCCTGGGATTTTAAAGGATCTGTTTCTTTTTCATCTCAGCTCATCGCATCTTAACGGACCTCAGCTCTTCACAGCTGAGCCTTTGCTTATTGGTGATAAATGGTAAGTATCAATGTTGACATGATGTACTGGTTAATATTACTGGTTAGTGTATGTAATGAATGATTTACAGGAATTTCACCAGGAGATGATCATGAACCAAATTCAAGTCACGGTAAAAGATTGTGTCAACCCCAGATTCATAAAGCCTGGTCGATTAAGGACGGGGTTTCCCCAAAATAGTGATGTTTTGCTACTCAAATGGTACTGTACCCTACGGTTTATGAACCCAGGGTTGACATTAAATCGGGGAGGCCTCATGGGGATCGAACGGGATATAACCAACATTAACCAAGCAAGATGTCTCTCGGTGTGCGAATTTTGGAATGAAACCTGGCATATGTTTGATGATTTCGATGGGGGTATAGTGGCATAATGTGGCATAAGCAACCATCAACCTACCTTGCGCAAGGGTATAGTGGAGTATAACAAGCTAGAGGGATTTGTCCTCTGATATAGTGTGCAAAAATGATCTAAAATGGTGGTAAAATACGCTATGACGCCAACCATAGTTTAATTGCGCATCTAATTGCAGATATGCCCAACGCTTTGTAAGTGATCTTTTCTCAACATTTTGGGACCCATCCATTTGGTCATTAAAAACTGGAGATTTTCTCCATGGGATGGAATGGGATGCCTCATACATTACTGCAAGCCATGTACAAATTTCAGGCACCTACTGCACCAGTCCAGCTTTGGTTATGAGTGAAGCGAGAGGTTGTTCTTAAGCATGTTCAACGAACGTTCAATGTTAACCTTTACACAGTAGCATTGTATCCATCAGAAAACACGCAAGAAGAAATCACTTGATTGGTTTTACCATGTTTTACCCCTTATTGATGATTGAATCTTGTAATCAGTAGTAAAACCTGGTAAGGCTAGCGTACGATCGCTTCCAAAAAATATAGCAATGTGAGCAAGCGGTAGTAGTAATAGTCGAGCAGGTAATTTCCCACATGTTTTTTTTTCTAAAAAGAGGGTTGGCCCGCAAAATACTCATTTCAATATGGAACATGATGATCAACCTCTGGATTCAGGGGTGCCCTACTTTTGGACAAACTTACATCATCCATGATTGGTTTAGGCTAAATCTATAAAAAGTGTAGACAGTAGAAAGTGAAATAAATCGACTTATATACCTATCGTTGGGGATGTCCTCCCTGCTGTTTCATGCACATGTTGCTTGATTTCTACAGATGTCCTTTACCCCCATGTTAGGGAAAAAAACGCATCATCCATGATTGGCCCTGAGGGTAGTAATCAGAAACGACTGATAATAAATTGGGCCGCTGATTGATTCATCAGAACTGGCAATGTACCCATGAATTATCATGAATTATCCATATACACTGGAGTTTAATGAGTGTAATCATATTGCACCATCAAGATTGCCAAAAAAATTCCCCCCACACCGTCCATGATTGGATTTTGCATATTAACCTTTATTAAATCATTATATTCTTGGATACTCTCGGAGAACCTGCTATTGACCACTTATTTGCTAAGGCTAAGAATAATAACTTCTCATAGTTCTGCTTTTTGCATCACCTCATTTCTGGGAATCCTCCCACATGGCTAGTAGCTAGGGACAAGTATCCCAAAATATCCCAAAATTTCAGGGCGGATTTTTATTCACCCCTGGGCTGTTGATCCTTGGGGGGACCGTTGTAGCAGCAAATGATCATCATTTGACAATGATGGGACATTCGAGGTTTATTAATCCGGAATTGACATTTTTGGTTTCAGAAATGGATCAAGTACTGAGGCAGTATGAATGGGGAATGAATTATTTAGGGGGTTGACTGTGCCTTCTTGATACTAAATGGGCCATGGTGTCCCTAGGTACCTTAAAGTACTTTTTTTTTGTGTGTGTGGGGGTGGGAAGTTGCAGGCATACTTCTATGTATACTATGATAGTATTTCTTTAAATATTGACCATGCAATCACTACAATATTTCATAACGCTATGGTATGGTATCATGGTTATAGTTAAATCCCAGTGCCCTAATCTTAAACACCCCATTCCATGGTCACAAGCATGTAATTTCACTACTAAAGTATGGTTTCTGGGAGGTATTAAATATTTGGGGGGAAGGGATTAGCTTCTCATATTATTGGAGTTTCTTGTGGGGGTAGTATAGGAGCATTTTTTTGAATGGGATCCCATTACCATGGTTTATTCATGGGAGTACCCACCAAGTAGTGATAATCTGATAATTGGTACCCCCCAAGGATCAGCAACCTAGGGGTTTATTAAGCCAGGGTTGACATTAGCTATGCTAGTTCACTAGCGGTTTCATGACATTAACTATGAGAATTGACTATATTATATCACCACTAAATATACTATCATATTATCAACAGCCTAGGGATTAACAATATATCATTATTGATATGCATACTACCAATATCAATATAGTTATTGGTAATCACATCACTATATTAACCATATAAATTATGGGTTTAACCATTATCACTATATCCAACTATATCACCATATCATACTAACCATCACCGTTGTACCATATTGACAATCCAACTATTATATATATATGTTAACTGTCAACCAATGTTAACCATTATCAACCAACTATATCACTATACCAACCAAATCATCACTACATTAATCAATGTTAACTATTCAAATGTTGTTAAATCCAACTATATCACTATACTTTACATTTATCAGCCGTTAATATAGTTATCAGTAATCATACCACTATATTAACAATATATTATGGATTTAGCCATTATCACTATATTAACCAACTATATCACTATACTAATATGGGAGGTAACTATATTTAGTAACCAACTATGATATCAGTAATAATATCACTATAGAATACTATATATAACTGGTTGGTGGTTTGGAACATTTTTTATTTTCCCATATGTATATATATATATATATTGTGGGAACAATGATCCCAACTGACTTTCATATTTTTCAGAGGGGTCGGTCAACCACCAACCAGTATGTCCCAGTCATCATCCATATTTTAATGGTATTTTCCATTATTATACATATCATCCATTTATAGATGGGGATAGGTCAACCACCAACCAGATAAGTAACCAACAAAGTGGTGCCCCCCAGTTATAAGTTGGTTTAGATTCGCCCCAGTAACTAGTTCGTTATAAGTACCATAAACCATAGTTATTGGAGTTATTTGCACCAACTTAGCTATCTTGGGGGCCTCAAATCTTTGAACATGGCCCATAGAAATAGATGGTTTTCCTATTAAAAATGGTGATTTTCCATGGCTATGTTAGTCATAACCAGATGGTAACTCCAAAATACTCCAATATACTCCAATAACTATGGTTTATATGGGATTTATATCTATACCCAATGGGGTTAACAAACCAACTTACAATGTGGTGCCCTATAGTTAGCTAAGTTGGTGCAAATACCTCCAATAACTATATGGTTTATGGTAGATATATCTATATTTAATGGGGTTTATAAACCAACTTATAACCAGATGGCCCATAGAAATAGATGATTTTCCCAGCTAGAAACCTCCATTTATTTTGGGGATTTTCCATGGCTATGTTAAAAAACCAGATGGTATATTTTAACCATTGTTGGATCCTCTGCACCCAGGTCACCAGCTCCGACCTGGCCCTGCGCGGCTTCGTGGCGGGCGACACCGTGGTGGCCGCGCGGGACCTGCGCGTACGCGGCAAGGTGGTGGTGCGGCAGGCCCGTGTTGGCCCCGTTGGCCCCTTGGGCCTGGGAAAATCGTGGGGAAAACCTGTGAAAATGAGATTTTGAATCTTTTTGAATGATGTCTTGGCTGAAGAGTGTTGAATTTTTAAAATTGAGATGTGTTGAATTTTTGGCTGAACAAATATGTAAGTTTGATTAAGTTTGAAGAGGCCTGAACGAAACATGAAAGGGATGGATTTTGCCATCGAAATGGAGGGGTTTGCTGGACATTTTTCTTTCAGCCGTAGCATGCCGTAGCTAGGATTGCGAGGATTTCCTTGGCAGGGTGCAGAGTTGAAAAATAGGCACAAGTCTATGTCAAACTGAGAACCTTATGACCCTTAGCTTGGGTACAGAATACCTAGCTCGGCACGGTTTCTTGCCTTTCAGTTGGATGTCCTGTGAGCTATGTAAAGAAAAAATGACAGCCCACGAGCGCAATAGAATCCACCATCCCCAAACAATCCCAAGGGCACTTGAAGTCCCATTGGTTTCCTGATTTTCCTGTGATTATTGTGATCTCTGATGATATTTGATTTATTAAATGGATAAACAATGATAAATTCACGGAGAAATGTGATTGATCGGGATTTCACATAATTTCTTATTCTCATTGATTCTCTGAACAATCTGAACAGTTGATATTTTCCGTGAAAAGTGGATGACCCGTGAAGATTCGCCGCTTCCCTGGGTTCCTTTGGAATCCCAGTGGCCACGACCAAAAACCACCAGGGCGGCAGCGGCTACGTCATCGGCCCCGCCGCGTCCTCGGGGCGAATCTGTGTGCAGTTCGAGCAGAGGGAGGATCAGAGCGAAAACCGCCTGAACTGCCTGCCGGACGAGCTGAGGTCAGTGGGCCGCGGTGTTTGGATTTTTTCGGGTTAGGGGGAGAAAACTCCCAGAAAACCACGGTTTGGGCGGAACAAAATGAGTTTGAAACAGTTTGAATTGGATTAACCTGGTATTTGATGGGGTTATCAGAGATCATCGGTATTGAATGGGATTGTTTTGTGAAAAATCTGGGAGATGGTGATGGTGGTTAAGGAGGCGGAGGGGTGGTGAGTGGTGAATGGTTGGTTTTTCATATTTTTTTGGTTGATGCGTGATTTTGCTGTTATGTTTGGACTAAAGGAATGGAACCATAAGGTCCAAGTGTTGGTGAATGGTACCCTCCAGAAATCCAGTATCAGTATATGGCAATCGACGATCACAGGTACTGTATTGATGAATTCCCTAAGCGTTTTTCATTATCGGGTTGGAACCGGTGTTTGTGGAGTTGTTTTGTTATTTTTGGAATTCTTAGCATGATTTCACCATATTTTTTCACATGGCGCAGTAGCAATAAATGAACCTGGAGAATTCAGAGAGACGGGAAACGGCAAACAAACAACAACATATGGGGCAGTGACTAGGCAAAAAATGACATTGATGGCACTGAATGAAAGTGGGATTTATCTTGAATATCTCGAGATGGATTGACATTCTACCAACGGAAATTCCGATGTGAGCTGATATTGGGGTATGTGCAGCTTCCTTGTCCATCTTGTTCTTTACCAGCCTTGCCACAAGTGAGTTCTTATGAGTTATGAGGGTTGGATATCCGCTGTGTGGCTGTTTGGTCAACCTCTGGAAGTCAACATGGTGATCGAAACTTCCCAATTTATAGATGATGTCTTTTGGTCAAAAAAAATGACAATCTTGTTTTACTTACCATGTCAAACCATGGAGGGCATGCACAACTGGAACGCTCCCGATTCCCGGGTGGGCCATTGTTTTTCGTTGTATTTTATAGGGGAAAACCGGCTAAGCGCCTAAGCTATATAACCAGATTTTCCAGCTAGAGCATATCATACGTTGCAAGGTGTCCAAGATTGGCCATGTTTTTTGTTGAATTTACGGGAACTGGTAAACATCCGTAATTCTACATGTTCTTGTTTAAATACATGGCTTATAGAATCGGGTTGATCACCTCCATTCGGAATCAAACCAAGAATTACCGTGCCTTACGGGGATTGAAATTATCATGAAGATACATCTCCCTGCATGTTTCATTATTTTTTGCGGATTTTTCACATGAGTTTGCCTACGTGTGTGGGGCTCTTTGAATTCCACTGGCTATAGACTCATAATGCTCTCTTTTATTTTGCAAATTTGGGGTACATTTCCCACATTATTTCGGACACACCAATTCCTGTTGTGTTTTCTCTTAGGCCATGGAAAACATCCGAATCCGAATATATATAATTATATACATATGGGAAGATATGAAAGCAATGTTCCTTGTATTCTGGCAAATGGCAACTTTTATGTTTAAAGCACCGCAATTTTTTCCATGGCCACGTTATTTCATGGATATCAATTTCAATTATAACAGACAATTAATCAAAACATATCATTCCCTGCAATTGATATCAGTTATTTTCAAATCAATTACTCTCTCCTAATTTCACCTAGAGACAGAACATCACCATATTTTCTACCTAAACGGGCAATTTTCCACTATAGCTATGTTCAATTACGTTGGTTAAATCACATTGTATTTCCCATATTTGTGACTCAAACATCACAAACCCCACTAAATCCTCATTCAATCCCTTGGTTTGGGTTGTTAAATCTCATAAAATCCCATGAAATCACAATTTGTCCTAGTGAAACCCCATGAAATCAATATTTTTCCCAGTTAAATCTCATGAAATCACCATTTTTCCCAGTTAAATCCCATAAAATCACCAGGTTTTCCTACAAAAATTGCCATGGTTTTACGAGGCACACCCTGGCGGGTGGCTTCCTGGCCGGGACGCGCGTGCGGCTGCACCATGCCCTGGAGACACAGCGTGGGGTGCTCCCTGCGGGATGCTGTGGGGCTGCTGGGTGGCACTGGCGCTGGAAAAGTGCTGAGCTCCACAAAAAACACGGCGATAAACCAAGCATCATAGCCTTATGCTAGGTCATTGGGCAATTTGGTGATCATAGCCCATAATAGGCTCCAAATGCATCCAAATGCTAGGTCATGCTAGGTCATTGGGCAATTTGGACATTGTTTACAAGTATTCAGGTGTGTGTTGGGGTGATTGTTCATGGGATTGCACGCTGAGAAATGGTTGATTTTCCCATGGGATTCATATGGGATTTATGATATGTTTTAGTTTTTTTTTTAAATGGAATTTTGATCGGTATTTTAACCATGAAAGCTATGTGACAATGAGGTTTAATGATTAATGGAAGTTAATGAGATTTTATGGTGCTTAAGGGGGATTTAAAAAAAATACACATGGGAATATCAATCTTCCAGTAATTTAACATAGCTATGGTTTAGATGGCCCACTTAGTTTCATGATTTGTCTTCCACAGTTGTGTTAGATTGCCAGGGGGTAATTGTTGGGAAACTTGGTGGTTTAACCATCAGAATCAATACAGCATCCCCACTAAGTAATCCGTTCTCCCTCTTTAAACGATGATAAAGAGCACGGCAGAAGCTGTTTGAGGGAGGTTCAACAATCTATAGAAGGGCTTAACCAACCTTTGGGCTTATTTTTTCAATCATCCCAAGTGTAGGGATACAAGGTGGGGCCCGTTAGTTACAAGATGAAAAAATCACCCAGAATAACTTATAGTTATGCTTATATCCCCTATAAGTTGTAGATATTATTGGAGTTATACACACTAAGAAAGCCCAGTTTGGGGATGGCTTATGCCCAAAAGGCATGTCCTTTCCAGTCGATCGCCAGGTGGTGATCGGCCCTGCCCGGGATCCCTTGTTTCAGCGAATCTTGGTGCGTTTCGCCGGTGACCAGGTGGAGTCTTGGCTCGGCAGCCTGAAGTGAAACTGAAACTTCGAAGATGTGCCTAGGTCCTAGGTTTTGGCAACATGGACCCAGTGGTTAGATGGGTAATTGAGTCCCCAGGATTTCTCAGTTAGAGCTGCTGTTTCTAGCTGAAAGACAAACACTTTGGTCCAGACTGTTTTTTTTTAAACACATGTTAATACTATCAACCCCAGAGATGTTTGGGATTCCCTGCGTGTTGGCCAGGCGACCACCAAGCCTGGTTGCTTGAAGAATTTCCACATTTTCCCATATGTCCTGATGCTGATGTTTAAAATTGATTGAAATAGCATAAAAGAGCACAAATCAGTCATGGGTGTGTTTTTGCTTCAAATGGGAGGTTGACACCCAAATGGCTATTTTGAATGGGGATCATGAACATGTTCAAACTCTTTTTAAATTCTCCAAAGTTTCAATATTTCCTAGAAATCACTATCCAAATCATGTCATATACCTGGTATACCTTGCGGTATCTTCCGGTAATTTCATATAGCTATAAGAAAATCGCACAGTTATCGATGATTTTCGGAGATCCAGAGAATTCCACCATAGTTCGATGACTTTCCCAGCATAGCTTGTAGGGATTTTTGCACCTTTTTGAACCCCCTATTGATAGATAGATTATGATAGATTTATAGATCCTTGGCCCAGAAGAAATCCTCCATTTACAGATGATTTTCCCATTTTTCAAACACTTCCATTTATAGATAATGTCCCATTCAAACCTCCATTTTCCCATGTTTTTTTTCGAATTTCCTGGTCCTAGGAGGAGATGCCCTCCCAGCTATAAGTTGGTTTATAACTTATATATCTACCATAAACCAAAGTTATTTGGAGTTATTTGCACCAACTTAGCTAACTTTGGGGGTACCACATTTATAGGAGGAGGTGGTCTGCGACCCCGGGGACGTCGAAGCCAACATCCCGGGGAACTTCCGCCGCGGCAACGCGGTGATCGCGACCCGAAGCTGGGCCGAGAAATGTCGAAGCGGTACGATTTTCTTGGGTGGATTTTTAACGGATGGTAGTCTGACATGACAATTGCACGTTTGCTTTAAATTATACCGTATATGATATGTTTTTTATATACAAAAAATGTTTTCATATTTTTTTAAAAATCTATGAACGGTGTTCTAATATGTTTTAATTTTTTTATGTTGTGTTTTAATATATGTTTTAATGATTTTAGTGGGAAACTCCTATGCAAATGGATCAAATGGGTGATTGTGCATGATTTCCAGAGGGTATCCCGAAAGTGGAGACCTATTGCGAGACTGAGTCATCAAGACCAAGCGATTTAGTCGTTGGGTGAATGGTTAGCTATCAGTAACTCATGGTTTGGGCTATCAATGTTCAATGGAGGAACATGATGATAGCCCACTAAAGGAGGTGGTGCCTCGGTTGCGCGCGCAAGCAAAAATGCGCGGACAAAAAGAACAACTAGTTATACACGCATAGGGGGCATTGATGATGATGATGATGATGATGATGATGATGATTATGATGATGATGATGATGATGGAGATGGTGATGGTGATGGAGATGGTGATGGAGATGGAGATGGTGATGGAGATGGTGATAGTGATGGTGATGGTGATGGTGCTGCTGGTGGTGATGATGCTGCTGGTGGTGATGATGCTGCTGGTGGTGATGGTGATCATGGTGATGGTGGTGTTTCTGATGATTGTGGTAAGGATAAGGATGATGATTGTGATTAGGAAGATGGTGGTGAATTACGATGATGATAGTGATCAGACGGCTATAATGAAGTCTGGTAGCCGCTGTTGCTGGTAGATGCACCCTTTTCTTCCCTATAGCCCCACCCCCCAGCCTGTGCGTACAAGTGAGTCGCCGACCCATGAGAGGCGAGGCTGAGTATCAACAATCGTTTGGATACTTCCACTGGATGGCCAAGCAGATTTTATGCGGGAAGGTTGCGCAATGTTACGCAATGTTCAGCCCATCTAGGAAACACATTTCTGGCAGCTTGAATTCTTGAAGCAATTTCATGGTCAGGTATTTGAGGTATATCTCCAGTAGAATTTATTTAACGGGGGATTTGGCAATGCCTCGCTCTTCATGGTCCATGACCCGGGATGATCCCCGCCATGAAACCTCGGTGTACCATCAACACCAGCCACATTGGTTATACATTGGAAGTCATGTTGATGATATGACATGTTTCATGATTTTTTCAGGATGTTACATGACTGTGTGATACTATATTGTAGTAATAGGTTGATCATTATGTGATACCATTGTGATATATAAACACACACACATATATATATACAATTATACACACACACACATATATATATATATCATGTTTGAAAATATGATGCACTGAAGTGTTTGAACATATGCTGATATCCTACAATAATTCCTCCGGCCCGAGGCGATCTTCGTGTGGGCGGTCAAGTGGTGGTGCGGGAAGGCGTACTGGGCACCGTGGTGGGGCCCAGCCACTCCGATGCACAGCACCGGGTCACGGTGAGCTTCAGCCACCGCGAGGATAGCAGCCGAAATCGACTGAACTGCGTGGTGAATGAGATCAAATTGCAGCGCGCTTTGGGGGATGGTTGGGAAGGAGAAGGGTGAATGATGGCTTTTTTGGTGTGTTGTGATGGGTTTTTGAAGCTGGTTGTGAGTTTTTCAGACCTATCTTTGACCAATTTGAGACAAGAAATGCAAAGTGAGCAATTTGGCTAGTATACTGGGCATTTTTGCCATGGGATCTCCATTTCACAAAATGGCTAAGCAATAAAACATCTAAATACCCCCAACCACATCCACGCACGGAGTAAACGACTTGAGCATTTGCAGTCCTTTGGCATGCTTACCTACATGCTCTGTGGTGCTGGCATATTTAGCACCGCAAATCCCACAGAATGGCCCAGCACAATCATTTTCCAACCTGTTTCTTCCCACATGTTTCACTCAATAGTTTTTTTTTTCGATGGATTGAAGGGAAACATCTTGACCGGAAACCATGCTGTTTAATTTCAAAAATACAACCTTCCGATTTCTCTCTTTCATCTTCCTTCATGGCACTTTTGAAAGGTCCGGTCTGCGGCCCTCTTCCCAGAGTGTCCCTTAACATTTATGAGTAAGCACCTGTCCCTAAGGTGATCCATTTTCCCACGTTTTCCATTTTTCCCCATTTTAACACAAGTGTTATTGTTTATATCCTTGCAAAAAATGTTTTTTCAATGTGTGTCCATGTGTTTTCCCATGTTTTTCCCATATTTTCCCCATATTTTCCAAGGTATGTGGCTGGAAACCTGGAAGTGGGTGCCCGTGTCCAAGCGACCCGTCCCATCAGCTACGACCGCTTGCAGCCGGTGGTTCCGGGTGCCGTGGGCACCGTGCTGGGCCCGGCCTTGGAGGAACCGCTGCAGCGCATCGTGGTGCGCTGGGACGGTGCCCGGCCGGTGGAACGCGAGGCGCAGGCGGATGATGTGCGGTTGATGATGCTGGGTTTCTGAATCCCATGGATGGGGATTAATAGTGGTTAATACATGTTAATACCCCTATCAACATCAATGGTTAATCATGGTTAATCATGGTTAATCATGGTTAATAATGGGAGGTGTCAAACAATCCCATGACGGATCCTAACGGTGCCGGTGCTGCTAGAAATATATGGTGTGCCATGGATCCCATCAAGAAAAAAACCCAAATAATGTTAGTATATATACCAGCACCAGCCGGATCCGTCATGGGAATGGGAATCTGAATGTTATGACATACTTTTATATCTTTTATCTACAGATCTAGATCGATCAATAGATAGATAATTATAGATATATAGGTAGATTGATAGATAGATGAATAGATAGATGAGTATACAGATAGATAGATAGATGGATGGATGGATGGGATGGGATGGGATGGGATGGGATAGGATAGGATAGATAGACAGACAGACAGACATATATACATGCGATGTATGTATATATATAGTGGGAATGGATTGAACATATAATATAATTATTTAACTGTAATAAGTGGGAATGGTTGGAATAGCAATGCTCTGCCAAAAAGGTTGGCTAAGGTTGACTTGAGGTGAGTGAGGTTGGGAGGTGACAGGTGGCAGATTTGTTGCGCTAAGGATCGCTGGTGGCTTCAAACGAGGTGAAACTGTCTTGGCGGCCAAAGATCTTCGAGTGAAGGGCATCATCGCCACTTTGCGCAGAAAAATTGGGGACCGTTTGGCCCACACATGTACGGACCGCAGACGAAGATGTCAGAAGAATTCCATGAAATCCAACCAAATTACAGGAAATCCACCTTTCCGATTGATCTAGTGACGATGTTTTTCTGCTTTAATCCTCCTATTTGTGTGGTTCAAAAATGTGTTCAACACCATTTGTTTCACGAAAGTCAACCAAAACATGGCCCATTGTTGCTGAAGTCACCCAAAAACCATTACCCCCTCAGGTGGTGAAGCAGAACGTCCTCGGCACCGTCGTTGGTCAAAGTGCCACCGACCCTGCAGGGCGCGTCACTGTGGCCTTCGCACGACGGGAAGATGGGCGGAGCAACAACTTGCACCTGGGATGCTGTGGATGGGAACCACCCAAAAATCGGGAGAGAAGTGATGCAAACGTGTGGAAAATGCCAGGAAATGCGAGCAAGAAACGCATTGAACTTTACGGAACCCATGTTTTTAAGGCAAAAAAAGTTTCAACATGGGGGATTAGCCAATTTTCACGGCGTTCATCAATGTTCATGGCCTTTAGACATAGTTGGAACAATTGCTCATCAATCATGGGGTTATTTAGGGGTGCCCAAGTTTGAGACACCAAGTGATGTTTGTTTGTTCAATTGGTTTGACCATGTTTGAACCATCAACCATTGTCATTGTTTTGCTGCGAACAAAGCTCCAACAAGTGGGAGGATGCCAAGTAATTAATAGGGTTTCTATGATTTCTCTTCGGTACAAGATCTTCTCTCTTTCAGATCTTCTCTCTTTCTTGAAGTTCGCATGCTATGTTTGTGATGTGTTCAACTTCTTTCTTGGTTAACTTTAGGCTTTTGTTGAATTTCTAGTTCTTTCTCGGTTTGAAGTCCGGCTTTTCATGGTGCCATTCCAAGCTTTCTTCCCTGTTGAATATCCATTGTTCTGCTTGGGGCTTGGTTGAAACTCCCATGTTTCTTTGTCCAAATTTTCAGGTGTTCCTGTGTAATCATCAAAACTTGGTGGTAGATTACCAACAAAATTGCACAAAACATATGCCGCATATATGCCGAATAAATTTGATCATATGGCTGATGGCTCATCAATTCAGCCAATCAAACATATGATTTCAATTTGTTCTTGGTTGAAACGTCCCTCCATATTTGTCAAAAGAGCAATTGTTCCCCGGCGGAAGCAGCAGACATTGAATTTTAAGTACCAAAATGTCCTATTTTTCCTCATGTATTCCCTTCTCATTCCTGTAAAATGGTTGGTTTAACCATGTTTAATCTCAAATCTGTTGGCTATATCAATATCCGGATTCAAGGCACCTCAAGTTATAAATTGGCTTCTGAACCCAACCAACTGTATAACTAGTTCGATACATCTACCATAAATTCAATAGTTATCCTATTTATAAGCCAACTTAGATAAGCAGGGGGGCCGCGCAATCATTGGATACTGTTGGTTATCTCCATTCTTGATTAGCTCACCCTTTTTGATGCTTATACTTTTCCATGATTTTGAGGGTTGCTATTTTTCAGTCAGTAGACTAAAGTAGCTCTGGAGAAGGCTTCATGATTGATGATTTACGTATTGTTTCATGGTGATGTTCCATTTCGCAAACGATTAGTTCAAAGTTTGCCGGAGGGTATACGCCACAATATGTACCACAATACAGTCCCTGTTGATGGTTGATTGTTCATTTTCCTATGGGCTAGGGGTTGCTATACTTGGGTAATGCCCTTCAGTCAACTAATATCGGGATGACGCATGCTTCAATATTCGATGATTTTCCCATAGTTTCCTAATCAGTTGCATTCAGTTGTTTATTTTTAGATATTTTCAGGGGACTTCCAGCTACCCTCCAGTAATCAAACTTGGCAATTGAACATCAACCATTATATATATTATTTCAAACTTTAGCCTCTTAACCTGTTGGCCTTGTGGACCATGGAGGGAACTATGGAAGGGACTATGGAAGAAACCAGGGCAATAAGGATATCTTATAGAAGGTGATGTTAGAAACCATGTCAAGGGAAAATTAGCAAGCTTTTGAAGAA
>Ga0126342_10000596_pt1 | contig 41601 bp, 31 predicted proteins | sample Cyp1metagenome_FD_92528 | JGI IMG/M metagenome (GOLD analysis project Ga0126342, IMG submission 92528) | Coral microbial communities from Lord Howe Island, Old Settlement Bay, Australia - Cyphastrea 1 metagenome | ecosystem: Host-associated > Invertebrates > Cnidaria > Coral ...
ATCATTTCTATATCATATCTATTTCATATCTATATCATATCTATATCATATCTATATCATATCTATATCATACCTACATCATATCTATTTCATATCTATATCATATCTATATCATATCTATATCATATCTACATCAAATCTATATCATTTTTGTATCATATCTATATCATATCTATATCATATCTATTTCATATCTATATCATATGTATATCATATATACATCATATTGAGGGTATAGCTCATCCTATTCATCCGGTAGCTCCGCCGATTTCCAGGTGGTGCAAGCTATGCGTCTGCAGGGTCTCTCGGCCTTGCCCTTGGTGCTGAAACGGAAGCCCTGGGCATCGGTGCTGCTCCACACGAAGCTGGAGATGGCGGATGCGGATGTCATGGGAATGGGTTTGTTTTGTCTGAGTTTATACCCTCTGGTGAACTAACATAGCAATGGAAAATGGCCATTTATAGTGGATTTTCCCATTAAAAATGGTGATTTTCCATTGCTATGTTAGTTCACCAGAGGGTATACTTGTGGGTAATTCCTATGCCAAAATCCAATATAATCCCTTGATGATATCAGCAATTACTCTAAGTGGGGATAGAACTAATTAAATTGGATGCTGAAATAGCCAGTAGGATACCCGTCCAAGTAACTGCAGTATGTCTATACATATATATGGGTAAATTATAACGACCGAACCCTGTTCTCCCGAACTGTGGAATCATGGTTTATTTTCGGGAAATCATCCCCAAATGGCCGAACTATGCAGGTGAGTGAAACATATATAATTTACCCAGTTTTAATGGAATTCAATGGGGTGTAGTGAAATTTAATGATATACCCTCTAGTAAACGTTTACAGTTTGCTATTGAAACTCACCATCTTTAAGAGGTATATCAACTATGAATGGCCATTTTCAAGAGCCATGTTGAATTACCAGAGGGTAATGATATAGTACGGGTTGCAGGATCACCAATAATTTCTCATACTATCTGATGATTCATGGAAGCCTATGAAATGGTTGGTGAATGGGATGGTTTATTAAAGGATTCATGACATTTTAAAGTGTATACCATGATATAATATATACATGTATATTATGTCCATATCATGGAGATGATTGTATCAGTAAATCATGTACATACTACAATATGAAATAAACTGACATTATATGTAGTATATATGTAGATGTTGTCCGAGTCCAATAGTATGACCAATAATCACAAGTTGTTTAGATTTTTTCTTAGTCATGTGGTAAACCCGATAAGCACAACATATCTGCCATGCCTAATTTCAGATTTTGCCATTATTAATCACACATGGAATACTTCTGGACCCACATTGTTTTTTGGTATTAAACCATTAATTTTCACAGATATTGATGATTTTGGATAGTTTTCAGTGATTCGCAATCATTATCAGAATTTCCTGGAAAATATCCCAATGGCTGAGCAAGATGGTTGTTTGGTGCCAATGATTATTCAAAAATCTCACAATCTTCAGCAATTTGCCACTCCAATGTGCAGATTTGCTACTCACACTTGCACAGAGATCCACTGGAATTACTGGAGAAGACAATTACCATCTGGTTATTCAACATAGCCATGGAAAATCACAATTTTTAATAGGTAAACCATCTACAAATGGGCCATTTTCCATGGCTATGTTAAATAACCAGATGGTTAGATTTTCTTCTACCTGTCTAGAAAAGTACCCCAATTACTGGGGAGACAATTACTGGGGAAGGTACCCGAGTTTATAAAAAAAACGACCCAACGGTCTCTACTTGGGGTACCCAGTGGCAGGAGCTGCGCGGCAAACCACCGGAGGTTTCAAGTCATTTCTCCTCTTTGCCCGGGGACCCAGGGTAGGAACAGTGGAATTTCCGAAAGCAAAACGGGAATGGCATCAGATTTCATCAGCCATGGGAGTTTCATCCACTCAGAAAAGGGGGAGTTGCATCTACCGGGACGGTTGGGAGTCCAGCTCGAAAATCCAAGCGTTTGGGTGGGTGAATTGATGATCCCTATTTTAGTTGTGGAAAGCTAGCATGTTTGATCGTTGAACCCACATCATGCGTCAAATCGACCACAGGAAAGCATGGTAAACCGCGGTATTTTCCATGGTAAAGCATGGTAAGATATGGCATTTTTGATGGTAGAACCTGATAAAACATGGTAAAACCTAGTAAAACCTAGTAAAACCTGGTGAAACCTGGTGAAAACCTAGTATCTTCCATGCTATTTTCCATGCCGGCTCGGCTAACCCCGGTGGGATTCCGAATCGTCCCAGTGGACGAAATCGTCCAAGGCTAAGCCAAAAGCTTGGTGTCCCCGTCAGCGCGGACACCATCGGCGTTCGACAGGTGCCCCACTTGGAGGCGACAGGTGGCTGATAATCGTGTATATCGAGTTCCAACCGGTGTAGAATACTTGTAACAGATATATATATATATATATATGTACATATATGTATATATATATATGTGTATATATATACACATATAAATATATGTATATATATATATATTAAGCTCAGCGGATTATATTGTTATTATATTACCCAGCACGTAGTAGTTCGTTTCGTATAACGTTGGGTATAGTGGATTGTAACCTAATATTGGTTTCGATATAATCCACTACCCAGTTAGCAACTATATGTATATACATATATATATATATGGGTAAATTATAACGACCTCACTGCGACCTCACTATAACCATAGTTACTAAGGGAATCATCCCAAAATGGCCTTAATTCAGGTTAGTGAAATATTATAATTTACCCATATATGTATATATATATATATATATATAACCAACGGTTCATAATACCAAGGTCCACTACTTAAATAGTTACTGTAAATGGGTATATAACGCATTATACAAATAGGGTATATAACCCATGATACTAATAGTTACCACGTATATATATATATACATAGTTGCTGTAAATAGTTCGTTGTCCACTACAAATTACTAGAAACTACTATGCCTAGTTAGCAAACACCAAATTTACCATACTATAGTAGTCAGTTGGCTTGCAATACACTACACAAAACCCACGTAGTAAGTATATAATCCACTAGAAAAAGTCCAATTTTTTCGCATTTTTTGACCAGCAACAACTTTCGGTTAGATTAATCCCATCCGATCCCACGAAATATTTATAACCCAAAAAATACCTTCTTTTTAATGATGATGTTCCCATTATAACCATCCCAGCATCACATCTGTTGTTGGTTAAATATGGTATATATATACACATTATATATATATATATATATACACACTATATACATATATATATACACTATATATATATATACACTATATATATATATATATTATGTATTTATCGCCATTCGATTTCCACGACATATCATCATTGATGGTTGGTTTTATACCTGTATTGTCCCATTAAAATCCAAACCATGAAACTTGTTTTGAATATTCTGATGACTTGAAATAAGAGTGAACATCAGAATACGTCAATTATTTCAAGTTGGGTCATCGAATACGACCCAGTCTTAACCGATACAACGGCTATCCCATCTTATAATATCAGTTGGTAGATAGGCAACCCTATTTTGGGCTGCAATTATCTTAATAATCCCCAATAAACCAGCTAGTATACCCTTCTATATTACCCAGTCAGCTATGCTGTTTTAAATGGCTCCATTATCATTTATTATTGATTTCCCCATCTGTTTGAGTTAAGAACAAAAAACACCCTACAATTCATTATGATGTCCTCTTAAAATCGTAATTTTTGATCGTTAAATCACTATCATTGCCGACAAAATCACAATTTTTCACAGTTAAACCACCATTTTTCACCATTTTTCATAGTCATACCAATTTTTTTAACCATTTTTGTTAGTTTTTCACCAATTTTGTTGGGCTGGTTGAAGTTGTCGCAGGTGCTTCACCAGGAGCTCCTGGGCACTGGCAGCGACGCGCCGCCGGGCCCTGCCGGCCCTGCGGGCCCTGCGGGCCCCGGAACTTCCGGCGCCGCGGGCGCCGCGCCCAGCGACGCGGACGGGCTGCCGGCGCCGCTGCCGTTGAGGGCCAACAAGGTGGGATGCCATGGGTTTCCTTGGCCATTTTACAAGATCCGAAAAAAAAGTTGGGGCCTAGGATTTCTTCGGGTCCTGGAAAAGTCATGAAGCATCTGACTATTTGCTGGTGGTTTCAAACATGAATGGATTATTTTCCATAATATATGGGATAATTCTTCCCATTGACTAATATTTTTCAAGATGGTAAAAACCACCAACCAGCTACAAAGTTGGGGCCCCCAAGATAACTGAGTTGGTTTAGTGGCTGAATTCTATGGTTTATGGTAGAACTATAGATGATATCTAAGTTGGTTTATAGGTCTAATAACTATGGTTTATGGTACTTATAACTATAGTTACTGGGGATTATAGACTAACTTATAACTGGGGGGGCACCACCTTGTATGAGATGGGATGATATGGAATATGATTGAATGCGGGTCGAAGAATAAGAACCAACCCCCGATTTCATCATAAATAGGTTGCTTTTTCACCATTCCCAAATGGGTGGCTTATGATTGTTTATGGCTAATTAATCATTGTTACTATTAACTAATAACTATTAATATCATGGTGACATCATGGCCCATCATGGCATTTCCATCATGTTTAATATGAACAAATATCATGACTAGTGTAGCCATGGTTTAAAAATCCTATGATATGGGGATATGATATGGAAATATATGGAATATCATGTAATAGAAACGGAATGGAATAGAACAAACAATATTATGATATATTACAATATGATATGGGGATAATATCAGGTAATTGTAAATATATATATATATATACATGATATACATTATATATATACACATGATATATTCATGATATACATATGATATATGATATATATATATGGTATACAATATATTATTGTATTGTCCCAAATTTGGTACTTATTTTCACCACCCAAACAACTAAGCACTTCAAGTCCCTTTTTTTGTCACCATTTTTCCTGCCCCAGGTGAACTACAACAACCTGCTGACCTCCTCCCATCGCTTTCCGCCGGTGCTGCGCTACGGCCACGTGGGCTACGTGGAACATGCCGGAGGCAAAGTCTGGCTGGACGCGGCGCCTTGGCGACTTCGGAAGCCCGAAAAAAGATGGAGATGTCATCGTTCCAATATCTGTATAGCATGAGGACATATATATATATATTCGTATGTATATATATATATATATATGTCATTATTATTGTTACATGGGGATATATTTCAGCATTGTTATTATTTCCGAAATGATATGGGGATATTGGGGGATTATATGATGGGTCCGTGTGACTGGACCGCTGGGAATTGGGTTGGTTTTTCATCCCCATGGGGGCTGGATCAAAACACTGGGATTGGTGTTAAAGTTCCCCATCTAATTCTTGAAATCTATTAATTAGATGGGGAAATTAAGCATCTAATCTAAGACTAGGTTTGATTTCCATTTTTTGTTGATGAGAAATCACAAGCTCTTTGTTAATAACCTGGTGACTGCAAAACTCAAGTGCACGTTCATCGTATTTGGGATGAACATCCATCCAAGAATCCCAGTGATTTTGATTTGAACAAAAGGGGGATTCCATAAATCAGCTAGAAATCCCATAAAATCCCCATTTTGGTTGGTTAAATCATGTTAAACCCCCATTTTCCGATGGTTTTCCCATGGTTTTTCCATGGTAAATACCCTGCTTGAACGACCCATGGACGCCTATGAGGTGCTACGTGTGGACGGCTACAACCCCAAGCTCCACGCCTTGACGGGTGAAGCCCAAGGCTATGCGGCTGCGCTGAACGTGGCTTGGCGGAGCGGTGGCACGGGGGTTTGGACTGGTGATGTGATGCTTATTTTGGGGTGAGATGGTTATATTTGATGTTATGTAACTATAGATAATGGGGAATATAACTATAGTTAATGTGGATATAACTAGGATATAACTAGAACAATCCATTAGAGGAAGCTGGGAATCGCTATCAAAATTAATTAGTGGACACTAATCTTTCAACCCCTATCTGGCAGGGTCTATGTAAATTTACTGGAGGGAAAGTATCACCCATAACTCCCACAACTCTAGTTATTTGTAGTTATAGAACTATATCACCCCAAATAATCCCAAATAACCATCACATATCTATAGTTATCGTTGTTATGATGATTATACAACTATATATGGTTATAGATACTGTAATAGAATACTATAAATAGTTATAGTATCATAACACTATATTCCCACAACTATAGTTATTGTTATTCCCCATAACTATGGATACTGGGAAATTTAGCTGTAGCCCTGTTCCTGCGACAAGTTCCGCTTTATGCGGGTTGTGCGAGGTGATGGAAAACAATACCATAAACCACTCATATTTTTATGGTTTATACCACCCATAAAAATGGTCATGACTAGGGTATGGTTTATGATAGATTTAACCACATTAGTTGATTTTTTCAGTCACGCCAACCAGCCTTTGACATATCAATGTCTGCAGTGTCGATCGCCCAACGCATCTGGCAGCAAGGTCCACGCGGGCACAAAAGCAGATCTTGAGATCAGTCTGGTGCCGTCAGAGCGGAACATTGAGGTGGTGGGGTGGGTTGGTGGGTTGATCATGGAAGTTTGATGCTGCCCTCCAATGATCATGCTTTATCAATAGTGCTCCAATAAACCCTTAATTAATGTTGATGGGGAATAGTACCTGGACGTTATCCACCACTTTCACCAGCCAAAAATGGGGGGGATAAACCAAGCCCTGGGGCCGATCAGGATCGACTCATTGATAACAAGTTGGGTGAACTGGGCGTTTCTTATTCACCGTTTTGAGATGATTCTTGAAATTGGTAAATCAATACTAGATTTAAATGGGTTATATGCTTTTACTGTTTGTTTTGTTTTAATGCCCACAGAATACTGATTTCTGTAACAAGGTTCATGCTACCCAGTTACATATGTGTACATATATACATATATATATATATATATGTAGGTCTATAAATGGTTTGTTACTATATCATGAGCTGGGAACCCCTTTTTTTTCTCCAGCAATTGGTATCATCCTGGATGATCGCGTCAGACCGTGTCAGGTGAAAAACTTGAAAATCCGTCAAATCTATTTGCAGATCTCTGACATCGAGGTATCCGGGGCTGTCTCTATTTGGCCCGTGTGTTGGCACTGCAACTTGGGTGATAGTTTATACTGGAAATACCCTCTGGTGAACTAACATAGCAATTGAAAATGGCCATTTATAGTGGATTTTCCCATTAAAAATGGTGATTTTCCATTGCTATGTTAGTTCACCAGAGGGTACATATATATATATAAGTAAATAGAGAATTGGACTTTGCTCTTGGACCTTGGCCGATTTTTTTTTATTTCGGGAAGATGCAAGTTGAAGGCGTTTACTTATTCACATTTACTTGCAACATGTTCTGATTTCATATGCCATATTCTAGAATTTGTTTGTAAACTACAACCACACCATTGCCAACTACAACCCACACCATTGCCAAGACACGATTGTCATTGTCGCTGAATTCGCTACTATGGTTGGCAACTAGGATAAGATCGCATGTGTGTACATATATATATAGTATAGTATATATATATAGTACCATCCCATTGATAAGCGATCTTCTTTCAAACATTGCTTCCCCCCAAAGAAGGGGCATCGGAAAAAGAATCCCCTGCTGCGAGACTTTTGGGAAACAGGGGACAATCCCATTTGGCAGTGTGTCAAAACCTTGTACCCCTGTAGTTCACATCAAAATAGCTGGGATTTATGGATGTTCATCCCCCTAAAAATGGTATTAATAGGTATTGATCCATACCCATTTAGTGATTTGGCTTTCAGCCTGGTCAATAAGTCAGCCGTGTCAACCGAAGAACGAGAAAGATATGTCAGCCTCCTGCAACCGAAAAAATGTCCCATTGATCTAACGAGCCGGAAAAAACATTTTTCTAGCGATGGTTTATTAAGCCTTTCTCAGAACACACGGAATGGGTATCTCATCAATATCATTTCTATGGTTGCTCATTTCCATGTTTATATTCAATGTATAGCTGTATGATTATGGTAGATGGCTACTATGATATTACTCACTAGTTATACCAACCCTGTTAATGACAAATTAACCATATTGATGGCTTATATGAAGTGCCATCAATTTCAGGGTTAGTTTCACTGTTAATAACCCTGTTGATGATATATGATCGCCCATCAGTATTATTATCCTGTGGTTATTGACTATCAATAGTATTAGGTGGATTTACCCTCTGGTAAACTAACATAACTATGGAAATCACCATTTTCAATGGGTAAATCCACTATAAATGGGCCATTTTCAATAGCTATGTTAAATTACCAGAGGGTAATTGCAGGTGTTTGTTGATTATCCCTGGGTTACATCCAAGTGCCAGGAAGTGATATCCATTTCAGGGCTATTTTAACTGTTCATTGGTACTTATGTTTCACCTGAGAAATGGTGAATAGCCTTCGTTTATTGTTTCTAATGTTATACATGTGTTTATCAAGCTATGTTTCTATTTCCACCTTAGTTTTTGGTGAAGGACATAGTTCCACTATGTTTCATTGTTGATGTTCATCATAATCATGAACCATAGTTGATTACCATAGGAATACCATAGTCAGTAACTATCAACCCTGTTGATCATACTATCATGGTTGATCATTTCTTTAAAACCATTTAGTATCATGGTTTATCATTCTCTCGATTTTGGAGAAATGGTGTTTAACCAACAACTAGCCATGGCAGCCACGGAGTAATACCATAGTTGTTTATCATACTATATAGTTGTTGGATGTTGTATGATGGTGTTACGGATGGTATTAACCCGAATGATAATATCATACCATATAGTTGTTGATAGCTAAATAGTGTATATATATAGTTGTTGGACGTTGTGTTACTATTTCCAGTTGGTTATCATACAGGTTGATTTAACTATCATACTATCATGGTCTATCATGGTCTATCATAGTTTAAACCATTGATTATACTGGTTGTTGGAAAGCACAAATGAACCATGGATTAACCATAGCTCAACCATAGTTTAACCATTGATTAACCATAGTTTAACCATACTATTTCCAGTTGGTTATCATTAATTGTTGTTGGATGTTGTTGGTTCTTCAGCATTTCTCCTGAACATCGATGGATGGTGTTTCCCGGTGCCAGGATCCGCCCCGACTCCTGGAAGACGAAGTGACCCTGAAGAGCTGTCAGGACGTTTCAAGTGGCCACCGGCTATGACGAAGTGGGCTCGGCTTTTTTCCGGAGTTTGACCCGTGGGGAAAGCAACGAAAAAACGATGGAAAAAACGATGGAATCGTGTGGATTGAAGTGAGTTTTATTCGTGATGTACCCTCTGGTTATGACTAACATAGCCATGGAAGCCATGGCCCATAGAAATAGATGGTTGCCTATTAATAGCATGGTGATGTTCCATGGCTATGTTAAATAACCAGAGGGTAACTAAGAAGGATTTGGATTTCAGAAGCTTGGCTGATTGGGTCACCAGCAACAAGAGGGATTGAACATGATTTGATGCTTCAAATCTGCATCCAACCGTTTAGACTTGGGCATGTAACCAACAAATGCGACGCGGGAATCGTGGGGTAAGCATCCCATACTTGACCCTGGGTTACGGCATGGTTCTTGACCGAACGTGTCTTGACTGGGATGCACAGCCAACCTCTGGATTGCGACCACCTGAAAAAACAACATTCAAGCATATTCAAGCAACAAATGTGGCGCTTAAATAGTTCAATATGGTTTAATCGAAGGGAAGAATTCGGCACGTTGAATTTTCAGAAGAACTCCATTTTCACTGCAAGGCGAGCAATACGGAACATCCTTGGTACCCGATGTTTTTAAACATGCCATGGTCATATTGCTGAGCAAATATGAAAGGTTTACCTTTCCGCAATCAGATTTATTCAGCACTTGAAAATCCTTTATCGAATCTGGAGAATCATCCGGAGAATCATCTAGCAATGTGAGTGCCAGGTTTCTTGAATGATGAATGGGCAGTGTGTTGTGAATCCATCTTGTTGCGCCCCTTTTTTTCTGACCCAGGCCCAAACCTGCATATGAGAATATGTGCTGTTTAATATTAGATTTATCCACAGATACTAGTAACAATAAGTATCATAAGTATATTTTAACATGTTCGCACATCGTGCTTTGCACAAGTTTCAAAGGACAGAGACAAACTACCATTGCAACGAGTCGTCAGAAAAACATTTGTGGGATCCACCCGCTTGGGTGTCGATCCCAATGAGTCACTGGATAGAGGTTACAACCGTCGTTTATGTCCAGTTATATACAAAAAAATATGATAATTTATTATCAACTGATAAGCGGCTATGTACTTGATACGAGTTTTAGTATAACCTCAATATATGTATTATATATATAGCACTGATATGTGAACAATTATTTTTACATATAACCATGGTATATAACCACGCCACTTAGTACCTGGGACCCAGATCCATGGCAACGACAGGAAGTTCTATGGCCGAACGGTGAGAAGTTTCATCCCTCTGAGGCACCATGGGACCCCCCTGGGAGGCATGGGCTTCCGAAGCTCAGGGAAGATATCCCAATTTACCCTGGTAGATAGGGGTTGGAAGATTAGTTTCCTCTAAAAATTGGTGATTTTCAGGGTCTAATGTTAATTTACCAGAGGGTATCAGGATATACGACAAAGTAAGAGGCTAGACATAATGCTGGGTAAATTTGATCACGACCTCACTGTTCTCCCGAGCCCTGGAATCATGGTTGATAAGGGAAATCATCCCCAAATAGCCTTAATTCAGGTGGACTTTCGGCTCCGACCTTCTAGTGGTGAGTTTCTGACTAGCATTGGTAGCTAGCAAACGGGGCCAGGACATTTCACTCAGCCATGGACAACATTCCTGTCAAACTGCTGGATCTTCTTCAAGATTTCGATGTGTATGATCAACCTGGGTGTAAGTGGCATTCAGAAAGGAATCATGTGCTCCTTGATGATGTTCAGTTGTCATTTGATGCGGAGATGTCCTTTTTGAAAGGAACACCCTTAATCATTGAGGGATCCAGTCGACAGATGTTTGTGAATGGTTGTTTTCCTGGACATGCCGATACAAAGAATGGTGAACCAGTGATGATTGCTTTCAACTGTGCAGTTGAGAAAGATTTGCATGGCAAGATGTTGCTGTGGGATGTCAAAGACTCCTACCCGAAGTTGGACGGCTCTGCATGGACCATTGACAGTGAGACACTCTTGCTTCCCCTATCGCCCAAGCCTTGCCCTCCTTTGCATGTCCTTGAAGCTTTTTCAGGTGGATATGGAGGATGGAAACATGGATGCAGGTTTCTCAAAGATCATTTTCGTATTCCCATGCAGACAGTTGCCTTGGATCATGACTTTCCAAGTTGTGTGTCGTATGCCATGACACATAATGCAACGCTCATTGATGCAAAGACGGCAAAATCCAAGATCGACTTCTCGGCTTTTTCAGGTGATTTCGTGATTCATGGGGACATCGATGATGATTCTTGGGTAACCTCTATTTGTAATTGGGGAGTGCATCTGATGACCATTAGTTCACCATGCCAACCATGGAGCTCCGCAGCAGCAGGCTTAGGTTTGCACAGTGACCAGGGTTGCCTTCTCCCAACTGCAATTTTGAAGTGCCGTCAATTCAGGCCTGTTGCGATTTTGCTGGAGCAAGTCAATGGGTTTTCCACACATGAACACAAGGCAATTTGTCTGAAAGTTTTGAAGCATGTAGGCTATCAGCTTGCCTGGCAAAGAGTGATTGATGCAGCACAGTTTGGAGCTACAACCAGAATCAGATGGCTTGCTTTGGCCATCAATCGCCATACGTCCCAAATCCAACGATTGCCTTTCAAGATGTGGCCAGATTTTGGGGTCTTTGATCCAGTCATGCTTGATGCAGTTTTCGCAAATCCAGTGCCAGATTCTGATTCGCTCCATGTCACGCAACTCATGCTGTCATGTGCAAAAGATACCACCATGCTACCACCTTTCATGAAGAAATTTAAGAACTGTAGTGGTGATGAAATTTTGAAAGCCAGGACCAGCCTTCCTTCGGATGTACAACCCACCGTCATGGCTAAGTATGGTCAGCAACACCTCATGACTAGAAGCACTTTGGAAAACAAAGGGTACTACGGACATTTCCTTGACCATGAGGGAACACTTCGTTTATGGCACCCAGCTGAATTGCAGATGTCCCACATCACATATGGAGAAGTGTTTTACATGCATGACCTCACCAAGACATGGACCATGACTGGCAACATGATAACCTGTCCGCATGCAGTCTTGCTACTGGCAAATGCAATCAACATGCTCCCTGAACTCCAGGTTTCACTGGAAATCCGAGAAGTTTTTGATGCACTTTTTCAGAATCGCCTCCGAGTTTCAGAATGCAGAAGGATCACAGGAAGATTTGCCAGCATGTTTGTGCGTACACATGACAACTCACGAGATTGGATTCAAAATCTTGCCAATTTCGACATTCTGCAAGACTTGAAGATTGAATTTGGCCTGCCAGATGGAAAAATATGGATTCCTAGTGAAGGGCTGATTGCAGAAAATGCGCTGAAATTCGAGCCAACCATCGAAGACACCTCACAAATCACCACACCAGCGGCAGAGGAAATTGAGGATCCGACTGCCACCATGCAATTTCAGCCCATGTTGAGAATCAAAGTGAAGACACCGGACACACAAATGATTGCCTGGACTGACTCCGAAGTTGCTCCACATGAATTAATCCATAGATTCAATGGACAAGTCGTGATTGAAGACAATTTGCATGCAGTTGATGGATTTGCCTTTGTTTTGAAACATGCAACCAACGTTCAAGATCTCGAAATCCCAGACAGCTTTGCCACGCCCTGCATCCAACAAGAGAAGATGATTTTTCTCAAGCTTGATCGATCCAAAACTGTTGCAGTGAACCTTGCAGACAAACAGCTGGAGTGTGTCAAATACGATCAGTTTGGGATCATTGGTGTTGCGCACAAGGTTGATTTTTGCTCACTTCTCTTAGATTTCAAACCAGAGCATGAACAGCTTGATTGCAGTGCATGTTTCATTTTGGCCGCCTTCCGAAATGCCCAGATCTCTGTCCTTAGAGATTATGTGAAGATGCAAAACATCATCACAATCTATGGGGGAGAAACTGAAAGAAAGACGCTGGCTTCTTTTTGGCATTCCTTATTTACTGCAGATACCATGAAGAAACTGCATGCCACGGTTTCTGTGTGGCACTTTCCTGAGCACACCAAGATTGCATACGGACACTTGCTGCCAATACCACCCGATGCCTTTGAAACCATGATGACAATTGCAGCAGCCAAAAGAATCCTAGATTCTCTTCACCAAACAGGGCAAACAAGAATCCTCATCAAATGGAAGAACAGAACGGTCTGGGACGGTAATCTTCCTGATGACATCAGCATGACCACAATTTCTGCACTTTTGCAAATTGCCTTCTTTCCAACATTGCTGGGACGACATGTCAGGATCGTGTACAAAGCCAAGCAAAGATGTGACATGACCGTTGCTGAACTCAAGCAGGAGACACTTTCAGCTGACTTCTTGTTGCTGCAGTTGGTTGAAGAGATGAGTGGAGGAACAGGAGGAGCAAAAGACTCTCAGAAATCCTACCTACGAAACAGCATTGCTGCTACTCTTCTTGAAGAAGGCTACTCGCTTGACTGGGTTGCTTCTACGACAGAGGCCATCATCTCGCAAGTAGGTACGAAGTCACTACTGCAGGTGACCAAGCTGCCACCAGGCAAACAGAGAATTGACATGATCATGCAAATTTGCGAGGATTGCTCCATCGCACCACCAGCTCACCAAAACAAAGCCGCTATGAAAACAGCGCAGAAAGGTGCCAATCGTGTCAAGAAAAGAGTTGCAGTCGAAATTGATCCCAAAGAATACAAGATTGAGCCAAATTTTTTTCTCAACCAAGCAGATGAACCAATTCCACAATTGTGTGAGGTGAGTAGCAAGGCCACAGGTGTAGTTTTGCTCTCCATCAATGATGCCATACCATGGTTGCGTGAAGGCCAGCGTATTTCAAGTGATTGCCTAGCGATCGTCATACCAGGAACGCATGAAGTTCAGACATCACTTGAACATGCTTTTTTGACAGTCCCTTGCAAAGATGCAGCAGGTAGACCGGTCATCTTGAAAGCCACCATCGTCCAGCTTGGAGACAGACTAGTGAAAACACAGGTCTGCAAACAGCCTCCTATTGACGAGCAGGCATGTGCCACAGTCGCAGTGACATTGTGGAGAGAAGATTGGCAAATTGATGAATGGAGCTACATAGTGGATCATCCTTTCACATTTGTCAGGCAACAGCTCAGCAAACAGGGCCATGAAGACGTTTTGCAAGCAACGTGGGGCAAATCCCTGAGATTAAATCGACAGCCTACCGTTACCACAGCACAGCATGCCACTTCTGTGCAATTTCATGCCACGGTCCCACAAGAGAAGCTCAAGTCATTGTTGGTTGTTTCTGGATTCAATCGAATTTGGCTCACTCCCAAGGACAAAGTTGGTCGCCTGGATGCTTCCTGGCGCATCATTTGGCTCGAAGGTTCTTGGGCACACCTCAATTCGCAAGCATCCAAAACACCGAACTGTGCAGGCCTAGTGAGAAGCAAGTCCAACCTTGGCCTACGATTTGCAGCAGCTGATTTTGAGTCATCCTGGAAACTCATCTTTCCGGATAAGCCAGCTCCCAAAGGTCATGAGTCCTGCCATCTTTTTCAAGTGCAATCGTTACCATATGGATGTACTGCCGACATGCTTACCAAATGGTCAACAACGATTGGTTGGGAGTTCCGTCCAATGAAAGCTTTGGGTCCGAACTCATGGCTGGTAGGAAGTAAGACAATGCCACAGGCCTCCTTCTTTACTTTCAATTCCAAACCTGTGCTTGTGAAGTTCCTCCCACCAAAAGATGTGACAGTAGCCAATCCAATCATTGCAGGACCGAAACCACAGAAGCAAGAAAACAGGAAATCTCCTGCAGCTGCATCAGAAACCAGTGCAAGTGCCTTTGACCCCTGGGCACAGTCAGCATATAATCGAGGTTTGCCACCGGCATTTACCAAAGATCTCACAGGTCCCACTGAATCCAGACTTCAGGAACAAGACGGAAAGATTGAAAAGTTGGAAGTTGCACTTGAGCAATTGAGACATGACACCAAAGCAGGCTTTGAACAAGTACAGCAGCGTGAACTCCAAGCCCAAAAGCATGTGCAGGATGCCATTCACTCAGTGAAATCCGAGCTTGAAAATGCCTTTCAGAGTGCAATTGTCCAGCAGTCTAATCAACTGAATGGAACACTCAATGAGTTGCGTTCCCTTTTGATTTCGAAATCCAAGAGATCCAGAGAAGCTGGCGGTGAGGAAGAAGACATGGAACCTTGACTTTTTCACAGCAGCAGAGGTAAATTCGGGGATTTGACAAACCATTACGTTTGTCTCTTTTGCCATCCGCTTGATCATTTGGTCAAGACAATACCCTGGAGACTGGTTTTTCTAGTACCACAATACCTAATTAAACATAGGTTGGGGAAAACCTGTTGTTTGTTGCAGATATGCCTCTGCCTTTTGAGCGGCCTTAATTTTGCTAGCAGTGAGACACGAAGTGGTTGTCCTGAACATTGCCATCTTGCCGCAAGTTTTGCCGACAGTGAACAACATTGTGGCATCAAGAGTTTCCATGTAGCCATTTTGGCATTTTACATCCGATCACGGCCTTTCCACTGTGCATTTAGATGTGCCTTCTCCAACATGCATAAGAACTCATGCCCTTGTCGACAGTTCGACCATAATCCAATGAAAGCAACCAGAATTGGGGAGGCATCAAATCCTGGACCTCAATTCAAAAGAAGTAATCATGACCATGCTGCAATTGTTGCCATCGTAAACCCCACTGCCATACGCAACAAACATGAGGAATTTCAGCTCCTGATGGATACGCATGAAGTAAACACCTTTTGTTGCGCTGAGAATTCTGCCACCAAAGACACCCAAAGCTTTATGAACAAGCAGTTTTCTGGCATGGGGCTCACCTCAGTTTGGTCACAACCAGTACCACCACAAAGAGAAAAATGTAATGGACAACCCAGTCTTCGAGGACGTGCAGGCGGGACTTCAATTCATTCCAAATGGCCTATAAGGGATGGACTCACAACACATTTGGATCCAGAATCGGCACCCGACCGAATTTGTCATGCCATCACACAATGGGGTAGCTGCTATGTTCAAATTCTTGTCATTTATGGGTATACAGGGGGCAATAAATGGCACAAAAATGCCACAAATGCCTTGTTTGCCACAGCGATGAAAAAAGCTGAAGCAATAAATTTGCCCACACTGTTCCTCGGTGACTTCAACATGGACGTTAGCCAACTTGATCTTTATCCTGAACTTGTTTCAAGGGGTTACTTGTCTCTTCAAGAACTTCACCGAAAAATGTACCAGTGTGACATGCCTGTTACTTGTAAAAATGCTACCACGCCTGATACCGCTTTAGTTCACCCTTGTTTAATCCCAAGGTTAAAAGCAATGACAGTTGATAAGCAGGCTTTATTTGATGCTCATGACCCGGTAATACTTGCCTTTGAAGTACCCCAGGCACAGATCTTTAACATAAGACTTTCCAAACCCAAGACATGGACCGATATCCCACTTGACGCACAGGACATTTCAGATGCGGCAGCCCAGACATGCAACCATGTGTACCCTGAAACACTTGAAGACTGGGCTTTACTTGTTGAGAACACTGTTGATTTTGCCATAAAAACGGAGTTTCAAAAGAATCCTGAACTTGCCACCTTCAAAACTTTGCCAAAACACTACAGAGGTCGTTGTCAACCACCCAAATTCCGAAAAATACAGCAGGTCACACCTTTCAAGAAAGGATGGCAGGGAGATTTTATGCCGGAATTTGAGTCAGGTAGTTTCAAGTCTAGACAGATTGTGAAACAAATTCGGAGACTCTCATCCCTGAGACACCGACTCCGAAAAGCGTCACAAGCCATTGCTGTTCCAGTAAGTCTCAATTTGGACTTGTGGCAAGAATGGGCTGCAATAATGAATGCAAAGATAGGTTCCTGTAACTTTGTGCAGTGGGCTGAAAATATCGTGGAACTTATGCCGCTGCCAACTGGTATGCCCACACAGAGCTGGATTTGGGATGCTGAGAACCTTCTTCAACATCAGCTCCGTGACATGCTTCATTTTGAACAATCGCTCCGCCTTAAGAAATCAAACATGCAGCACATCATAGATAACCAAGATAATTTTAAGAAAGCTGCATATAAATCACTCAGGAACCAAAACTTTCAGGCTTTTCACCATGTCCAGAAAGAAGTGATCAGGGATGCCATTGTTGTGCAACCCGACAGTTGTACATATGAGTGCTTTGTTGACAATGCTCCGGAATTTCAGCCGATGTCACCCTTGCGTATTGACGACACTACTGCAAAATTGGTGAAAGTTGAGCAGTATAGTCTCCTGATCAAAGTGCCGGAAGGACATCCCCCACTGCCAGAGCAAGTACAATTACAACAACAATGTTGCACTTTCAGACCTTGTGAAGTGTTTCATGAACTCACTGAATACTGGTCTCAATTTTGGAATCGACAAATCCCAGATGATCAAGTCGAATATTTGGATGCCTTTTCCCAACCTTTGCCACAGATTCCGCTCCTTGAAGACGATTTTGAAGCAAATCTTGAAGACTGGAAAATCGCCTTGAACAGTTGTAAGAATTCCTCATCGCCTGGAACAGATGGATTTTCCTTTCAAGAATTGAAGATGCTTCCTGATGTTCTTCTTCAACACTTGGTACGTATAATTTCTTCCTTGGATAAATTCCCTGACCACTTGATGATTGCACGAACGGTGCCGATACCAAAAAAAGGTTTGCTTTCAGCACAAAACAGTCGACCCATTACAGTTTTGGCCACACTTTACAGGTTATGGGGTAAGGTTTGTGCAAGAAGATGTCTGCACCACCTCTCCAGACATGTAACCAAAACAGTTACTGGGTTACTACCAAGTCGAGGAGCTTTTGACTCTAGTTACTCCATGCAGACGCAGCTTGAAATCCAAAGATTTTTGCAGAAACATGTGGTCGGCCTCACCTTGGACCTACGAAAGTGTTTCAATCTTCTTTGTAGAGAGAAAATTGCCAAGTTACTTCTGCACTATGGAATTCCACCTAGACTTGTGTCTAAATGGGCGACCTCACTTGGCCATCTTTGTAGGTTTTGGGAGATCACAAACAACTGCAGTGACATCATCAAATCTAATGCAGGCTGTCCAGAAGGAGATACATGGAGCGTCATGGCAATGGTTGTTGCATCCGATGCGTGGGCCCTGACGATCAGAAATCAATACCAGTTTGCAGATGTTGTTTCTTATGCAGACAACTGGTCAATTTCCATGCCAGAACACGATTTGCAAATTGAACCTGTTCGCCTCACTTGCAAGTATGTTTCTTGGTTGTGTCTTCAAATCAATTGGGAAAAAACGTGGACGTGGTCTACCAGCACCACGGGCGCACCCAAACTTTCCAAGTTGCTTCTAGAAGTTGAACCAGACACTCCCGTTCAAACAATGCTCACTGCAACGGATTTGGGTTGCCAGATGACATATCACGGTGATGCAAAACTTGGAATCTTACATGAAAGGTTCCAAAATGCCAAAAAGAGACTTGAGGTAATAAAGCATAGTTCATGGGCATTCCCTCTCAAAGTTCATCTGGTTTTAACTTCGGTTATGCCCTTAGCCTTTTATGGTGCAGAGATGTTGGCGGTTGGTACACGACACCTGTCCAGCCTGAGAACATGTATTGCAGATGCTATCCTCGGAGAAACTTGCAAATCTATGAGCAGCAGTATTTTTGTAAACTGTGCCACTGACAAAGACTTGGATCCCCATGTGTGGGTCATCTTGCATTCCATCAAAGCAGCCAAAAAGTTCTTGCGTACCGCTGATGTCACAACCAAGCAAGCCTTTTTTGACATCCTTGCCAAGCCATCCGTGCACCTGGGGCATTCTCAAGGACCCATTAGTGCCTTGCATGTTTATTTACAACGTCTAGGCCTAAGCTGCAGCCGTAAAGGTGACATACAGATGACTGCCCTACGTGCCTGCAACTTGGAAAGCTCTTCCTACCAAGAGTTGCGTAAATATGTGCTTTGGGCTTGGCATACTGACCTCCTCATGCAACACACACAAAGAAGTAAGCTTTTTCAGTTGCCACCTATCAATCCAAGGGAAACCTGTAGGTTGTTGAGACGTTTTTCACCACAACATCAGCTGCTTTTACTACGTGAAATTTCTGGAGCTTTTCAGACAAATGAACAAAAAAGTAAATGGACTCAAGACACTGAAAACATTTGTGACTTCTGTGGAACGGTTGGTGACACCAGAGAACATCGTGCCTTTCACTGTTTATCTTTTGAGCATGTTCATGCACAACATGCTGATACAATCGAAATGTTGCTGGAAGATAACACTGATTTGATTGAGTTGCCAGTGATTCACCAGCATCCTCATTACGAGTTCCATGATGCCTTGCTGCACTCTATGCCTTGGCCAAAATTTCCTGATGCCATATTGGATACACTTGCGATGCTGAATGTACCTAGCCTGACCTTCTTTACAGATGGTAGCTGCAAAAACCCAACTTACAATGATACATGCTTTTCAGCATATGCCATTGTTGCAGACTTGTCAATTTCGGATGAACAACGCATACAAGCAGCCGAGCGTTTTCTGGTTTCAGGTAATCCCCCTAATTTTCTGCAGACGGTCTTGGTTGGACGAACTCAAGGCAAACAGTGTATACATCGTGCAGAGCTCTCGGCCATTGCCCTTCTCTTTGAGAACTTCGACAATTTTTCTGTTTACACTGACAGTGCCACTTCGATAGCTTTAGTTGACAGGTGTCGTACAGCCCTCAGCCTTGAAGAACTTCGCGATCATGAGGATTTTGACTTGCTTCAGAAAATTTACTTAGCAATGAGTCTTACAAAGCAGGTGCATAAGATCAAGGGGCATCAGAACGTGTCCTCTGTACGTGACCCACTGAAGCGGTTTTTTGCACTTGGTAACACTGTTGCTGACCTTGCGGCAGCAAAAGCTTGTGACAACCTTTTTCCCTCAGTTGTCAAACAGCTCAATGAGTTTTTTCTGGATCAGAAGCAGCAAAGAGAACGTGTCTTTTCTTATTTTAAACTATGTGTTGATCTTCAACTTGCTCGTGCCAAGGCAACATCTAGCGATGACCTCACTGATAATTCACCGGGAGATATTAAGGCTTTGTTAAGTAACTGGAACTTTTCAAATGTTTGGATGCAACCTTGCGAGCAAAATGACGATGAGGTTTGTTTCTGTACCTGGGGATTCCAATGGGCTGTGACTGCACTTGAGTGGTTGCGTTCTGCACAATGGCCCATTGATGACCCTCCAGACGATCAAGGTCTTTCATGGATTGAACTGGCAATCTGTTTGGCACTTCAGCAAAATCAGTGGTTACCCTTCAAGCGTAAAATTGGCAACAACACAGTGATCCTTCAAGCCACAACACCGCAGGTCTTGGAGGATTGGCAGGTCACTTTGAGCGAACAAGGTACAACAGCTTTTTCCATTATTTCTCAGGTGAAGAGCTTGATTGTTCAGGACATCTTACCACCGACAACGCGTTTTGGAAAAGTTCGAGCCTTATTTGCTCAGGGCGCAGCGACATGGACAACAGGTATCAAACCCAGACCCAAGTTTGCACAGCAACAACAACTTTGTGATATCCTTCAGGATTACTTCAACAAATCCCGTCCTGGACTTGTTGACCTTCCTTTACTTTCATTGACAGGTGGCCTTGAGCCATGGCCATTTGACATGGAACAACAGACATTGAGTTTGGAAAGCAGAGAGAAGACCCTCAAAGCAGCACAGCGGAGAACCAGGATTCTTAGACAGTCTCACAAGTGACATTACCACCCAAAACGGGTGGACGCAAAAGACATGGCTGCCCTCTGCTTGCGCGGGGGGGTGGTCACAAATCAACGGAGAACAACGAACAGCCTTAATTCAGGTTAGTGAAATATTATAATAAACCATGGTTTATGAATTAGGGGGGTACTCCTCCAATAGTCACAATCCAATACTTAAATGGTACCCCCCCCAATTAAACAATCTAGGGGTTTATTAATCCAGGGTTGACATTATACAACAAAGTAAGAGGCTATACATAATGGGATAGCCTCTGGTAAACAACGTTTACAGACATAGCTGTTGAAAATGGCTATTTATAGTGGATTTACCCAGCTACATAGCATGGTGGATCTTTCCATAGTTATGTTAACGTTTACCAGAGGGTATTCTTTTTTTAATGCTTATGTAAAGTAAAATGACCTTGACCATCCGGTGTCATCGAACATGGCTGGAAGATCTTCCATTTAGTTCGATGATTTTCCCATAAATGGAACCTCCATTTAGTTCGGGTATATTCAATTCTTGCCACATTTGATCACCGGAGGGTATTCCAATTTATGGGGATTTGTATATAACTTTTACTAGTATCACAGAAAGGTGTACATGTATACAGTATATATGAATGTGTGTGTGTGTGTCCAAAAATGACTGTTCAACACAATATAGATATTCATAACTTATATAAACAGCAAAGCATGATGGTATATACTGTACATATATATATATATTGGTCTATCTGAAAATGAAGGTTCAAACACATACGTTGTGCATATGTAAATACTTATAGAATCAGCGAAAGATCAGGGTATGATATGGGATGGTAAATTAGCAAACAGCAAATGGGGATAGCATATCACAGGATATCATGGTGTATATATATATGTATACCTATTTGATATAACATTTGATTTTGTCAAAAAATTGAGGATTTGGCCCAAGTATGTAGTTGGCATATATTGGATGGTCAATGGCAGAGAAAACCACTGATTTTTCGTTAAAAGGGTTCAACCCTTTTTCATGGAGGAGTCGACCTTTTTTTCCTACGGCACTTTTGATGTGAAGATTATGATAAACCACGTTGCTATATTGGGCCATATCCTTTGGTAAACTGTCAGATAACTATGGAAAATCCCAAGTTTATTCATCCAAAGTTGATATTTACCCTCTGGTAAACGTTTACAGAAAACTATGGAAAATCCCAATTTTTGATGGGTAAATCAACTAAATGGCCAGTTTCAATAGCAAACTGTAGACGTTTACTGCCGTTAAAACTGGTGGATACAACCCCGTATGAACACGGTCGTCTTAGAGCTGTGACGACCGGGGTTGGCCAATGTCCCGTTGGGATTTTGAAGATCACTTGAAAACGTATCTGCAGTTGGCCAATCCCAGTTGGGTGATGTGAAACATTAGGACATTTACCAATTGACATTTTAGGAATTTTTCGGGAATGATCCATTTCATATTTCATCACTAGTAATACTAGTCATCGATTTTTCCGGGAATGATCCATAAATCATCACTAATTCGTTTCACTAGTCATCATCCCAGCAACCCTACGTACAACCCATCCAGCAACCCTACGTTTAGCACGCATGCATCAGTCTACGTTTAATTCGATGACTTGACCGGACAGTTCAGTCTCAACTCTCCATCGACCGGATTTCACTGGTTGATGAAAATGACCCCCCGATGAAGAACCATTGTTTGCTGGGAAAAACCAGGTACCCTCTGGTAAACAGCCACATAACTATGGACAATCACCATTTTTAATGGAAAAACTCACTATTTCTATGGCCATTTTCAATAGCTATGTTAGTTTACCAGAGGGTAAAACCTGAGTTTTCTGCTGAAAAAAAATCCTGAAAGTCAATCCATTGAGAGTTTTTTTAGACAAGAAGCTAACTGGGGATAACAAGGGTGGTTTCCAGCCGAAAGGCTCGTTGTGAGCAGGGAATAAACCAACAACTCACTATAAATGGCAATTTTCAATAGCTATGTTAAATTACCAGAGGGTATCCTCTGATTTCTGGGAACTGGAAGATCGTATCCTACTCCCAAATCTGCTTATATTGGGAAACTTCAGATTTAACAAAGGTCTTACTTCCTGCGCCTGCTCGCAATCTACTATGCCATTTGGCAGAATAACCAAACGAGCCTTTTGTTTCTTGGCAGCTAGGACATAGTTCAGCTTAATCTAGAATCTAGAATAATCTTATAAGGTTGAGTTCTGTATACTTGATATGGCTTGATATCCACCATTAATATCAAACTAATATCCATCATAGATATCCGTCGTTGATATAACAATATTATATAGTCATGGAAATATCCATTCGAAGTCGTTGCTGATCGTATCCCATGAATATTCATTATTTTCCCACTTAAAATCCCATTTATAGATCATCAGTCCCCATTCTCCCACTTATACTCCCCGTCGCGGATGGTTAAATCCCCATTGATATACAATTTTTTGCCATTCATGCTAGCAATGTCACATTTACCACCCATATAATCTCTGGTAATTTAACATAGCTATTGAAAATGGTCATTTATACTGGATTTCCCATTGAACATGGTGATTTTCAATAGCTACGTTAAATTACCAGAGGGTAAATTGATGGTTTATAGCACCCATCAAAATGGTAAAAAAACGTTGATGATTGCTTTACTCATGTGGACCAGCACTTAGAACATATTTTTTCTAAAACAGGCACTTATAGAATATGCAAAAATCATTGATTAGCACGTTGCACTTAGAATTCCCATGACATGACATCCCCATGAATCTCAAATCAGCCAGGACTACACTCTCCCAGCCGGCCTGGCTCCGCAAGTGCTCTTCAAAGGTGTGGAAGCGCACGTGACACTCCGTGCAGCACGCCGCGCAGGTGCCAAGGGGTTTTCAGTCGCGACCGAGCGACCCTTTCGAAGGCCATATAAATTTTTGGGGAAATCATCGTCCAACCATGTTCGTTTTTATTTTGTTGGGACATTTCCAGCGTTTTTTTGAAATCAGCTTCCAAATTTGTGTTTTTTGGTTTTATACTGGATTTTGGGGGATGGAAGGTGGTTCATAACCTCAGAAAATGAGAGATTCGACCTACAGCAATGAGGTCTGAAGTTCGAAGTCACAAAATTGGAAAGCGTAATTGAAGCGAAGCAGTTGGGATTGAAGCAACAAAGGGTATTATTGACCTCTTGTACCAAAAATTGGGAGTAAACCAACCTGTTTCAGGTATCTCCCCATCATTCGCCCGCAGTTCTCGGCCAGTTTTTTTAAAGATTTACACCCAGTTTCATCTGATGTCGCTCTACTGTATCTTGACCTTCACGATACTTGGGACTTCAACCGTCACAGATGTACATGAAATGCCATTTTCAGAGGTTCATTTTTTCTAGGTTGTTTCCCCAGCAAGTTATGGGATGTTTCAACAGATTTTCCGGGGCTGAATCACCAGTCTCACCAGTCGTTCTTCACTGAGGGTTCCTTTGTCCTGCACCAAGCTTGATCCATGTTTGGGAAATCTCAAATCTCCAGTGAATATCAGAAATCAATGCAGGCTCTTCAGATTGAACCCTCATCAGATTGCGGGGTGATGGAATCAGTTCAGAACTGATTGGTGGATATTGGTGGTGTCGATTTTCCATTTTTGTTTCTCCAGCCCAAAACGAGGTTTGTATGAAAATGGGACACACCAAATCCAGTGGTACCCAAATATTGTATGGCTTCTATATCCTCTGGAATATCGCATGATATCCGATTGTACCCCCCATTTCCATTTTCTCATGAGAAACTATGGAAATAGCATATGTTAAAAAAATGGAAACGATATATTCCAGAAACTCCACATCTTTTCCGGAAAACGCAGATAGACACTCCATATTTTTTGATGGGAAGAACATCGAACATCCCTTTTTTTTTGCTCGGGAAACGATGGAGAACTCGCCAGGCAACGCCTTGGGCGCCCTGTGGCAGGGCCGCACCTTTTTCATCTCGCTACGGTCGCCCGATGTGGTCCCTGTGAAGGACGGCCCGGAGGGCCCGGAGGGCTGGGTGGAGACGGAAACACCGACACCGGAAACCATGGCCAGATTCCCTGATATGGAGAGAATCTGACCAAGGTGCCACCAAAAATGATCTGGTTGGTGGTTTGGAACATGATTTTTATATTTTCCCCTAGAGTTGGGATGATGATCCAATCTGACTTTCATATTTTTCAGAGGGGTTGAAGCCACCAACCAGATGGTGATGTGAGATATTTTCAGGAATGCCTTTGTTTAGCTGAATGAAACGTTGATGAGGTGGCCGATGGACATTTATATTTACACCAGAGAAAGTGGTGAGACGGGTATAACATGGTATAACAGCTCTGATGTTTGCATTGGAATGGAGCTATGAAAGAATCGCAGTGGCCAGGGTGGACCCAACCACACCAGGTGCAGTTTGTGAAGTTTCGGATCCATTTTCGGTTCCAGGGCCCATGAGACATACTTTTCTTTCTGGTTCTTAAGCTGTAGGGAAACGATGATGATTTTACTCTCCAGAAATGCGGTAGAACTATCTGGAAACTGATCTGGATTGAGTGAGATACCCGAACCGAAATCGGATCTCCCAACATGGTACCGATTCTCTGAGAAATACTCAGCACGACTGATCGTTTCTGCCAGGTTTGCCATCACCTCAAAAATCAGTTGGGTAAGCCTTGGTTTGGTTCATGGACTCTTTTTTCATTTTTTTTTTAAAAATGGAATCAGATATCCCAGTGCCACAAAACTTCGTTTCAGGGATGGAGGATGACTTACCGAAAAAAAGGAACCCAGATCACCTGAAAAGAAATCAAAGAAGTTCCATGGGCCATGGATTTTTGAGAAAAGATCAATGGCTCACACGAAAATGGACATCCCAATCTTCAAAATACACTTTCATTCCTGGCCCAACCCAATCAACACATCAGATATTGGATATGGTTATGTGTTGGTCAATTTTTTGGTTCTAATGGGTCACAAGGAAAGGAAGTCTACCCCCTGAGCCCCTCAGCTAATAGGACTCGGCCGAAGGCAGGGAAGGGCTGACATGTCACCAAGGAAACCCGGTGGGAAAAGAAGATCGCAACAGAAGCCCCAATTTTTTCATGGGATTCTCATGTGGAAATGGATATTTCACGATATTTCTAGCAGTGTCCAGAAAGTCAGGTTGGATAGCTGCCATGATTTTCAAGTGAATCTCCACTGTTGCAAGGTCAACTGTCAACTTTTCCGTCCAAATGTCAGTATTTTCGACCAGATCAATCGCCGAGTTCCTGGGTAAATTCTTGGTTTTCAGAGTCTGTAGTTTAGGTTTAAATTCATCTTGCCGTGCAGCCAAATCTTATCTGAGATTGCAGGTTTTGACGGCTGAGTATTTGCATATCAGGTCAATTTCCAAGTTCGTAAAAATCTGTGAGGGTAAACCTGAAACCTGGGTCAGCGGTGCCACTGAACATATCTAAAATTGGCCCGGTTGTATGCCTGGCAGTCCAATTGTAGCTTGCTGCCAATATTATCATATATTATCTATGTACCCCATGAAGAGTGGGGATTTGACTGATGTAAGTAAGAAGACTGGGCCAAGCATAGCCAAGTAAGCAATATACTCCAGGTAGGAGCTCGCCCTGCACATCCAGGTGGTGTCAATCCATGTCAATCCCCGTTTCTGTTCGTATCCCATTCTTGTTGGCTGTATATCCATGGCGTATTCATGGCGTAACTCAATTCTTACTGGGCAAAAACGCCACTCCCCCCACCCTCCGAATCATCGATGGTGAAAAACATTCCCAGCGGAAGGCGATGAGAGAAGCGGACAGGTGGGTTTTCGGACACTTTTTGGGACGAAAAAGTTGCCTGAGCCGTGAGAAATCCTCCGTTTTCATGTGATATGCTGGTTGCTGAAGAATAGGGATAGTATATTGGCTTTCCCATTGTTACTGGGGAAAATATTGGGGATGATCATAGTTGGGATAATATGTGTATACATGTTCCAGCTTCCGGGTCCCCCCCCTCCCCACCCATGGTCATGGTACCCCTCTCCCCACTGTGGAAACCGGGAACACACACACACACATATATATATAATATAATATAATATATATATATATATATATATTACAGTATATAATAGTCATAGTACTCGTATAATATATGTATATATATATACACATTATATATACATATATATTACAGCATTTGATAGTCATAGTATAATATTTATGTATATATATGTATATACAGTATATAATAGTCATAGTATATCTATATCTATATTTATATCTCTATATCTATATATCCATATCTATATATATATATATCTATATATCTATATATCTATATATCTATATATCTATATATTTATATATTTATATCTATCTATATATATATATATATTTGTACACATGTAATGCGTGCACAATAATATCATGTTGATTAAGAACTGGATTCCCAGCTCAAATTCACGTGCTGATATTTCCCCACAAGCGTCAAAGGGGTAGATCGCAGCTACTGCTCACCTGAAATGATCTGGAAGTTTGGCAGAACAGGCCAACAGGCCATGAGCCTTTGAACCAAGGCCCTGCAAGGCCAGTTGAGCCATGAAAAATACCAGAGTTGATAGGTTATTATGGGGATTGTACTATCTGGTTTAATGGGGATTATAATGAACCATAATAGGGATAACTATTCACCAACCAGTATAATGGGATGAGATAGCGGTATTTTTCATGGCTCAGTTGTTTTTGAGAATTAAGAAATGTCGGAGGATGGGAAGCCAAGCAAAATCATGGGATGCTTGGTGGCTCATCCCACGGCTCGTAAGTGGGTTATAACCCCAGTTATAAATGGGATTTTTGTAGGGTTAATCCACATCAATCACTGGGGTTATAGCCCACTTACTAAATTCGTGGGTAGTTCGCCACCAAGTGTGCAAACCACCCATCAGACCCCGACTCTCCGTGGGAATGAATGATTCCGATTCCGCCCGTTATGACCATCAAAAATTACGAAGCAAAGATCTTATGACCCAGGAATCTCTCGTATATGATGATGTATTATCGCCAGACACGTTTGATTACCTGGCAAATCTCCCCCAAAATATCATTATTTTTGATTGTGAAAAATGCTCATTTTGGATGGTTAATCCCCCCAAAAAATATCCAATTTTTTAACACCATGATACCACCATGGATGCTAACAGATCCTCATTTTGGATGTATAAAATCAGCATTTTCCTCATTTTGGATGTATAAAATCACCAATCATTTTCCTCATTTTGGATGTATAAAATCACCAATCATTTTCCTCATTTTGGACGTATAAAATCAGCATTTTTAATCAACCAGAGTCACTGACTGTAGAGAGAAGCCCTGCCCAGGGCAAGCCCTGCCGGTGCGCCGCATCGCCAGGGATCCTCGGACTTGGGATACAAGTTGGAGCTCACTCGACACAAGGCGGGTTAAAGGATGAAAAAAAGGATGTTTTCCAGGGCAGTTTTTGATGATTTGTTCTTCGTTTCATACATTGGGGCTTCGGGTTGCGAGCACGTGGATTTTTTTTCTTTGGCTGGGAATTGAACATTGGCCTTGCCTATATGTTCTACTGCTCTTTACAGCATGAGTGTCATATGTGTTTTGTGTTTTGTGTTCGGTAACAGTTCTGCAAATTGGCGCCGACTGAAGGGCAGCTTCGGCCATATCTTTGGTGGATTGGATTTGGTTGCGAATGTGGCCCCAGGATTTTCATGCGGAGAAAAAAGAAAACAGAGGTTACCCTCTGGTTATGACTAACAGTTTGCCATGGAAAATCACCATTTTTAATAGGTAAACCCGGGTAAACCATCTATAAATGAGCCATTTTCCATGGCTATGTTAAATAACCAGAGGTTAGTTCTTAGGGTCATGCGTTCACGATCTTTCACTCCACCCCTCAAAACTACCCTGGAATCCACAAGAATAGCAATTTGCTCTAGGAAAAACCATCTCCACACCCTGTTCTTGGGGGTTCCATGTTAGTCACTGAACTTCCCAGTGCAGCTTGGCTCAGCATCAACGCGGATGTCGCACTGCCTGCGCCACGGCCTCGGGCAATGGGTTTGAGATTGATCTGCCGCGTCCCCGTTACTACTCTTGGTCATGAAGTTCTGAGGATTCTATTGTAACAACTTCCTTCAAAAGCAGGCGCAAAGCTCGCCTTGCACCATGCTGAGTCAAAGTTCATGCAAGACCTTGAAGCAGCAAGGGATTCTTGGACAGATGGCAACATTGCCGTGCACTTTCGTGTCAACAAATGTGCATGCATCGTGTCTCTTTCTTCATGGATTCGGCACTGACCCTGCAGACGTTGCATTGGAAGGGACAACAGAGCTTCAAAGCCATCCTGGCGCGTATTTGCAATATCTACCCCGATGCCTTCAAACCTTGTCTCTTGTTCCCAAAACCAACAAGCAGCTGGAGCGAGTCACTTTCCCTTGCAAGCTTCAAAGCTTGACATTTGGTAGCGTGTTCAACCAGAGCCTGGCCGGGATTGTTTTGCGAGCTTGACTTTGACCAGAGCCTAAAGAGGCGAGACTTTGCCAGCAGGCCTTCAAATCCTGAAGTTTGGTCGCGACTTCAGCCAGAACCTGGAGGGTGTGGCTTTGCCAGAGAATCTTCGTTTGTTGACTTTTGGTTGGCATTTCAACTAGAGCCTCCAAGGTGTGGATTTACCAGAGGGTCTTCAAAGTTTGACGTTGCGTCCAGAACCTAAATCAGCCACCATTCAGAGCTCCACTGATGGTGGTTGATTTCATATCGCGCTGGCCGCATCTCAAATACAATCCTCTGGGATGCAACCCTTGCCCCAAGGTGAGTGACACAACTGCCATGATCCAGATCGACAGCGTGGCTGAGCTTGAATATCATCGGGGCCTGTGCAAATTTGCTGATGTTGCGGTTTCTGGCGTGATCTCGGTCCGACACACGCCTGCATGATATTGCTTTCCCGTGCAACCTTCAAAGCTTAACTCTGGGCGGGAGATTCAACCAAAGTCTTTGTTGTCGGTTGAACAAGAAGTCAGCCAGCATGGGTTTGCCAGAGAGCCTTCAGAGCCTGACTTTGGGGGGCGTGGTTCTGCCAAAGAATCTCTATTCGTTGACTTTTGGTTGTCATTTCAACCAAAGCCTCCAAAGTTTGGGTTTGCCAAGAGGGCCTTCAAAGTTTGACGTTGGGTCCAGAATCCATAGAGGGTGGGCGTGTGCGCCAACAACCCTTCAAAGCTCGACTTCTGGTGGTAACTTTAAGCAGAACTTGGAGAATGTGACTTGGCCAGAAAGCCTCCAAAGCTTGAGTCTTGGCGGTTGCTTTAATTGAGAGCCTGAATTGTGTTGTTCTGCAAACTTGAAAGCTTGACTTGTGGGGATGACTTTGACCAGAGCTTGGAGGCAGTATGAGGCAGTAACTTTTCCAGAAAGTCTTCAAAACCAGAAGTTTGGTCGTGACTTCAACCAGGGCTTGGAGCGTGTAACTTTGACGTTCTGCCGGGAATTCAAACAGATCACGACCTGATTTGGCGCGGGATATGATTAAAATTGTGGGACCAGGGTTGGTCTCCATCATGTGCAGAGGAAACGATTTGCGGTGTTGACTGCTGTCAACGATAATATCAAATCCATTCTAAGGATGATCCCTGAGCTCAGCAAATGAAGCAATATTGTCCATTTTTTTTCATGTGTCAATTTACATGATACACCAATAGTGAGAAATCCCAATTCGACCAGAAAAAGTAGCACACACCATCCTGCAGCTGCAGGTTTATGGTTTATGGAATTGTGTTTACATGACGGGACCCAGAACTTGCTGAAGGATGCGGATTCGAGTTCGTAAGTGGTTCATATTCCCATATGTAAAGCCATATTGGACCCATACATACTGTAAGCCATCTTTAAATCATATGAAAGGTATACTTTCCATATATAACTGGCTTACACTGTGACTATGAACCTGGTCCTTAGGTGCTCCCAAGTATAAACCTCTGAAAACAGAGATGATGCATTAGATAAGATCATGGAGGATTCATGTCGATGTTATTGCAAGGCATTGCAATGCCATGTGATCTTAGTTTATTCTATGCAATCAGATTGTGATATTAAAACATCTTGACATATGTATAGATATATATAGAAAGCATTGAATAAATCTATCCTATATGCACATATATGTATATCTTTTACATAGATACAAGTCTGTGTCCACAACATAGCCTCTCTTCCCCCTTTTTTCATCAGTCAACTTCGGCAGATCCTCTACAACAACCTGGGCGGCTTTGGTCCTGGACATCTCGATCAACCCATGCTGATGCGCTTCGAAAAGACCTGCGCCATCGACGATCAACGCGTGGATCTGGTGGGCCTTGGGATGGCGGGGAGGGTCGGTGGTCGGAACTGAGAGATTTGAATTGTTTATGATATGAAAAAATGTCCCCTAATATCCCATTACATCCCAATATTTAATGGAACCATCAACATTTTGTTTGTATCTTATGTAATTTTTGTCGTTAACACATGGCATTTTTTCGGAATGTTCCAGCTTGGGCACCCTTTCTCACTTGTTCCACCTGAGTTTTTTGCAGGGGTGGTGGCAAGTTTGTCCCAAATTCGCCCCTTACACTTTGACAATTGCAGGAACGGGCGCCAAATTGGTTTATGATTTTCCTTGTCTAACTATAGTATTTGAAGAGATATATCATATATATATCTATCTGGATGAATTACAGTGACTTCACTCTGACCTGGAATGATAGGAAACATTCACTTCAACCCCATTTTTACGCAAAATCCGACATCGCATCCGCCGTGCGTTGGACATGTTGGACAGGTGCTTAGTGCGCCCCACGGCTATCATCCGCAGCAGCCCGCGCTCAACGGGGTGCACAATGGGAATGCAGCAGTCAGCGTTGGAGCACCGAGATGAGCTGCATATGGGGGGATTCACTGCTGTTTTTTTGGAGAGAACGAGCAAATTATGGGAATGCTATATGGGATATATATATACTGTATATATGATATGTATGATATAAGTTATGATACATCCACTGCATCTAACGATACATATTATATATGTACATATGCATATACATATGTATATACATATATACATATACACATTACATGTACATACATATATATATATTATGTGTATATATATATACACAGAGGTAATGTCAACCTGTCGACCCTTGGATTTTATTCACGCTTGGGCTTTTTACGTGGACGGGTACCGTTTCAGTACCAGACTATCACTACTTGGGGGTGAACTTGATCAACCAGGGCTTACTATTCCTGGGTTTGGCTATAAGATGGTTTGTTAATCCATCTAACTACCCACCATAAATCGCAGTTCATCTAGTTAGAAACCAGCTAGACGCAAGGCTAACTATGGGTGCCCTTCGCGTAGAACAGGGTCGTTTCGTTCAAAAAGACATATTTTTTCAATAGGGGAAGCCCCAACATGGGATAATCAAAATTCGGCCACGAAACATGGAGAATGCAATGAATGCAATGGCATTTGAATATGTAACACATTATAACACCTTCAAGTCATTCGGGTGACCCACACAAGGCTAATGCAACGTAGTTAGTACGGTAGTATTTTTCTACGACGCTGAAATCATCCAGTGACGGTCCATAATTTTGAGCCATGCCTGAGATTAGATTAGTCGAAGATCAGCGCAAAGCGAGGGATAATTCAACAATATGTACCCTCTGGTTATTTAACATAGCCATGGAAAATCACCATGCTATTAATAGGTAAACCCAGGTAAACCATCTATTTCTATGGGCCATGGCTTCCATGGCTATGTTAGTCACAACCAGAGGGTAACTTTTGATACCTTTTGGGCTAGTCCAGATGAATCAGCAGGGGTTGGCAACTCTGGATCAGTGTTGCCGCCGATGAGCTGAAGAAAACCCAATTTTGGCCAATACCAGTTGTACCCTCCGGTAATGACTAACATAGCTATAGAAAACAGCCATAGAAATAGTTGACTTACCCAGAAAAAATATCAAACAATGGTGATTTTCCACAGTTTGCTGGTAAACGTTTACCAGAGGGTAACTTTTGCGCAGTCTGACTGCACTGATTCACCAGCAAGGGTTTTGATTGGTGCACAAAAACCTGGTATATTTTTCAGGATAGTCTGTAAGAACTCCTTACACGCACGGAGCGCACGGGGCTCTCTTAAAGTTCATCGCTTGCAGCGATTGTTGGTCAAACCATGTCACCCTTAAAGTACCCAAGATTAATCGACAATCCATATCATACTTAACTTAGATTCTTGAGAGAACATAGTAACATAAATTCAGAAAGCGCGGATTTTTTTTTTTACATCTTAAAATCCTCTATATCTCCATATAATTCCATATCTTATTCCAAATAACATGATCTCCATAGAATTCACCAGTTAAAAAAAACACCAGTTGCCATGACCCGTCTGACCCACGCCGCCACCGAAAAAAAACCGTCCAAGGTGGCTGCCGGAACATCGGTGGACTTGCGTTTGCTGCTGACCACACAGTCGGGACATCAGGCAGAAAACGCATGTGGTGGGTTTCTGGATGAGGACATTTCACCGGGAGATTTCCCTGGTGAATTGCCAAGAAAAGTGCTTGCGGCAAGGCCAATTGTTTGTGAAGTTGCTGTGTGAACTAGGCTTCAAAAAATGGCTTACCCTCTGGTAACTTAACGTAGCTATGGAAAATCACAATTTTTAGTGGGAAAACTCACTATAGATGGCCATTTTCAATAGCTACGTTAAATTACCAGAGGGTAACATGGATTAACATCTTCAGTCGGGTTTTGACACTAAGTTATAACATCTTCGCTGCGGCTGTGGATCCACACGAAGTTGGAAATCAGCCATCAATCAGCCATCAATGGGAAAATGGAGAACCCCCTATAAATTAATGGATATCTATTTATGGTATGATTTATAAATGGTATAACATTGGTATTAAATGGGAAAGTCATCTATAAATATCTATAAATGGAGGTTTAAAGCTGGGAGAATCCCTAAAATCGATAGAAAATCTCTCTAAATAGAGGTTCTGTTCCCTGGGAAAAGTCCTTATCGACTTTTTTTTTGGAGAATTTCGCGAGGCAGCTGACAGATCTGACAGGTATAGCCCAATAGGACGGTGCCCAGTGATGTTTGTTGGTTAATATACGTATGGTTATATAATATACACTGGTTAGTAATGGTGAATAATGCTGAATTGTGGTTAATAATGGGATATTAATGGTTAATACTCTGGTTGGTGGTTTGGAACATGAATTTTACTTTTCAATCTATTGGGAATGTCATCATCCCAACTGACGAACTCATATTTTTCAGAGGGGTTGAAACCACCAACCAGATAGTTATATCTACCATAAACCATAGTTAAGCTATGTTAAGCCACGTGTCAGGCAATAGCGTACCCTATCCAACGGGGGCCCCATCCTGAATGTATGTCTCAACATGGATGATGGGATCTGCATTCAACGCTGCCAACCAAGCCTTGCCGGTCTCCATAAATATATGACACGTGGACTGGTGGATTTTTTGAGGAATCATTTGAATAGTGGTGAGCATGTTTCATTGCTCCTTATTTGAATAATTTTTGGGAGCCATTTTATTCCACTTTTCGGGAATACATAGGAATGCCAGTTGTAGAATGGTTCGCCCCACTCATATGGGTTCACCAATTATATTGGTTTCGTCCTAAGCATATCTTTATGGCGAGCCACTTGATGATCCGAATGAAGTCAGGATGGATAGTTTGGAATGATGCGAGGCCATAGAATATATCACATTATATGACCCAGTTCGGGGAAGTGAAACCACCCAGTTGCGAACAAAAAATGCAACTATATATGTATATATATGCTTCTACTGGAGTTGATGGTTCATATGGTTCATACTCCCGTTTGGTTGATTATAGCAGCAATCAAACTTGCATGGCTGGGTTCAATGGACATAGAACATTTTTATTTGGGTGGAAGCGTTTGGGCCTTTGGGCGTCCATTTTTTGTTGGTTGATGTTGGTTGATGTTGTCGCAATATATCGTACACAAATTTATACTTATTTTCACGAGGTCAATGATGCTAAAGTGATTGGATATGATTGATTTTTGGCACACTTATCTTCGGATGAACCCACAGTACCGAATGGGTTGTTGGATGTTGTTGGTTTTGTTTTCGCAAAGATTCTTCTCCGAAAGTCGCTTTCGCCTGATCTGCAGGCAGTTTCTTTCCCCACTGCAGGCGACGCCAATGATGCTCTCCAAACTTTATGTGTCCATCTTTGACCAGGAGGCCTGAATGGTCAGGAGGGATTGTCGTCCGGGGTTCAGAACTTGTTTCGAATCAATATACAATCTGGTAAACGTTTACATAACTATGGAACATCACCATGCTATTAATGGCTAAGTAGATCAACTATTTCGACTGGGCCATTTTCAATAGCAAACTGTAAACGTTGAGGGCTGCTTGCTTGGGATAAGTGATGACTTTCATCTTCTCTTTTGATTTCACCCTAAAGAACACGTGTCATACACCACCCAGTCGACTCGGAATGGTAAACATACAACCGATAAATTCATGGTAATGACTGGGGGATGGTTTATGGCATTATTTTCACATTAAAATCTTTAAACCTGCTTAAACGTGAGCCACTACACCGTCAGAATCTTGACGAACTATAGCGACCACTTCAATCCACAGTGCATCTAGAGGAACTAGGATGTGAATTCAACGAGGTGAAGCACATGTACTCGCGATTCGAAAGGGTTTGAACATCTGGAAATAGTGGTTGTATCACGGTTGTATCCATTTTGCTGTAGGAAGCACCATTATTTTCTTAAGTGCTTCTACTGGGATCATCCTGGTAGGAAAATTGAAGCCGGAAAACCCCATGATCTTAATGGTAAAAACCTGATGTTTCCAGTTGAGATTTTCCCTAGCAAACCAATCCAATGTTGAATGTTGTTGGATTTAATACTGTCATTTTCTCTTCTGCCTGCGCAGATGTTGAGATGTTTGTTATTTGCATCTTTGTTTTCTTTTGCGGTCGTTGTACGTATAACATCCCGCAGTAGTTGTTTGTTGTCTTATCCCCTGTTGTTCGTTTATATGACTCGTTCTTGTTTAGGCAGATACCAGTTTTGCAGTTTTTGTCAAAATTATACCAGTTTTGCACAGGATCAAACTTAACAAAGTTTCTTAGTTTTCTCTTTTTGTCAAGTTTGCTGGTTATAATCCCAGAATTGAAGGGCATATTTGCAGGTATATCTGGATTTCCGGGGGTCAAAAACCATGGATTTCCTGTAACTTTTCCCTGCGATTTTAATCCATGTAGTATCGTATTTTCCTGATGACATCTCAATTTTCAATGGTTCATATTTCATATCCGACATATCCTTAAGCCCCCATTTTGAGCGGTTGAAGTATGTTGAATTCCCAAATTCACATCCTTAAAATTCATCAACTTCCCAATTTTTAGTGGGGGAAGTCCCATTAGTCCTAGGAACACATGGGGATTTCCCAAAATGGGGGCACCCCAATAGCTGAATGGTTTATTTCATGGAAAATCCATCTATAAATGGATTGGTTTAAGGGAAAAATTTACAGGCAAACCCCATATGTCAAATGGGAACATCTTCCTGGTTTCCGGTTCCGACTTTTTCCGATTCTCCCACCAATCCATTGAATTTATGGATGAAAAATGGGATACCCCCCATGAATTTATGGAAACCTCCACATCCCCCAAGCACCATTGGTGGTCCGTGCGCCACAGCGCGCCGTACCCCTTTAGGACGGTCGCGGCCTGTCGGGCCTCGGAAAGGTCGCGGTACGCGGCTTTGAGGTGTGCAGAGCGGCATTTTTCTTGGGTTTATCATGGTTTTTATAGCTTTTTACTGGGTTTTTATACCTTTCTATTGGCGTTATAATGGTTTATTGGGTTTTATTGAGTTTTATTGGGTTTATATTATATACCATTTTACTGTAGATCATATGAGCAGTGGTCGCTAAACCCCTGTTGGTTGATGATTAGTTCGGGGATTATACTTCCTAATAGATTAGGAATTGTAATAATCCAATATGGGGAATCCCTATAAACCAACCAGTATAATGGAATGACAGAGGGATTTTGAACACTGCTCATATCATGAATCATGTTCCATCATTTTCCCAGCATTTTCCCAATTTTTAGTGACAAACCTTAAAGGTTTGTGCAGCTTAAACCATGTTAAACCCAACCATTTTAATGTGAGAAAGCCAACAGGAAATCAACCACATGGGGATGAGCTACCACCTGTTTATAGTGATATTTTTTTTGGGATCATTTTAAATTAGATCTACCTTTTCACTGTATATCCCTTTCCATCATTTTCCACTATTTCCCAGTTTCTTTCTTGGTGAAACTGTGGAGATCACCAACACAGCGGATGTGCATCCCAGGTTTTGAAACCCAGGGGTGTTGCCTATAAGTGAGGTACAAAATGGCTATTAACCATTTACTGACTGGGATGCAAGCCCAACACACACACATACATATATATATATATATTTAATATTATATTTACATATACAACTATATCTCTCTCTATATATATAATAACTATAATAACTATGTATAGAATAACTATATATATAATAACTATATATATATAATAACTATATATAGATAATAACTATATATATAACAACTATATATATAATAACTATATATATATAATAACTATATATATATAATAACTATATATATGTATAAACTATACATATAATAATCAATATATATATATATGATAACTATATATATAATAACTATATATATACATATAATAACTGTATATATATATATGATAACTATATGTATAGCAACTATATATATATATATATTAATATACACACATAATAGCTATACACATATAACTATATATATATATATATATGTATGTATATATATATATATGCAACAATCCAGGTGGTGATCTTCGCCAATGGCACGCGCGTGCCCAGCTGGACCTTGCCCAATACCGAGCAGCATGGGGCCGGGAAGCTGAGCGAAGCTGAGCGAGTGGCGATAATCGGGACACCCATTGACACCGATACTTGTGTTGTATGTATACAGGATGGGGCCCCCAAGATAGCTAAGTTGCCTAAAAAAAGTGGCTGAATTCTATGGTTTATGGTATATAACTATAGTTCATGGGGTTTATACACCAACTTATAACATCTTATATATAACTGAGGGGCCCCATCCTGTATGTTGTATGTATACTTATGAAGTTTACCCTCCAGTAAACTGACATAGCTATGGAACGTGGCCATTTATAGATGATTTAGCTACAACATAACAAAACATGGTGATTTTCGATAGCTATGTTAGTTTACCAAAGGGTATGATATTTATGATAGTTATGACTTATGACATTTCTGACATTTATATATATGATATTCACGGGGTTTTAGCCAATTATCTCAAGAAACAAATCGGACCGTTGGGCCGATTGACCAAACATGTTCTTCAAGCAGATTGGAAGCACCAACCAGCCGCCAGTTTCAATGTTTCAATTTTAGATTCTCACTGATTACGGAATCCGCTGGAGCTATGCCTCTAAGCTATTTTTGGCTTCACACATTTTGACAAGTGTTTTGACCAGCACTGACAACAAGTCTTCCTTTCCAACATCTGGGTATGGGTCCCAATTTACGCGCCACAAATCAAAGAGTTTTGATCATTCTTCATTGTCAAATCGAACCTCAAAATGCACATGCATCACCCGCAATATTTTTGGCTGAGCACCAGTTCATCCCTCCCCTGAGAGAATATTGGTTTCACAACGAGCTTATATAGCAGTATATTTCACATGGGTCTCAAAACATGTTTGCCCCAAGAACAATAATCCATTTACTGTATATAATTCTGTCAACCCAAGACTTGATGTCAGACAAATATCGATCCGTTTTCCGGAATGAATATGTTCTGCATTCATGGCTGTTGTTTCTTCCATTGAACAACAATTCAACCCACAAGTTTATCCTGATTACCCTCTCAACTTTCATTGAAGAGAAAATCCATAACCTCCATTCAACACCTGTAATTTTTTTTCATCAAGCAATGCCAAATCATGCTATAAATGTTCATAGTGTTTTCGATTCAAGACTCACAATGCATTGGGATTCACCCAATGCCACAAATGATCCACAATATTGCCATCCATTTTTACGGGTGGTACTGTAACTAGGATTACCGTATATCATCATCATCATCATCATCAACATCATCATCATCATCATCATCCCCAGTCATGGTAGGTTGGCAGCAGCCATGATGAATCAAAAACATTTTTCGGAGATTAACCATGGGGATCATATTGGTAAATATCAACCAAACATTGTGGAGTGAATCCCACATTAAAACATTATTTGGAAATCATATCAATATCTCTCTCGCTTTCCCTCTATATGTACATTTTACCTGGCGCATACAATGTATATACAAAAATATACATATACATACAATGTATATACATAATTATACACATTCATATACATTCACATACATACATACACACACACATATATATATATATATACATAGACATATCAACCACATTCTTGGGATGAGAGTTTGATCCCCAGTCCAACCCTCCGCTTCCTCTCCGCGCAAGCGCTCATCGAGGCGTGGGTCGTGCCGGTGGGGCCCAGAGTGCTCTTCCTCTTTCGCTACGTCACCAAGTTGGTCATCACCTTGGCGGCGCCCGAAGGCCATCGGTGGACATCTGGGACCTTTTTGGGACCCCAAAGGGACCAATTTGGGACCTGGAAGAAAAAAATGGGAAGCCGCAAGAAAAGGCATGGAAATTGGTGGATCTATGGAAAAATCACTGGAAAAATAGCGGCTGAACCATGGAATTTTGAACCTCAACTATGGGAATTGCGGATCTATTTCTGATAGGGACAGCTGGGTCATTAGCAGGTGAAACTCTGAGTTTGCTGGAAAATTCACCAGTGGTTACGTGGTGCATCACACTTAGCCAGCGGTTATTTATTTATTTATTTTTTATTTATATGAATGCATACACATCTATACATATGTGGAATATCAGCTTCCACATGTGTTATCAACCACTTTCTAACAGTATTCTGTACAGTATGTTTTTTTTTTTTTGCGACTATCAACGTATGATTTTTTTTTGTGTTAAATATATAGGTATTGCTATGGTATAGTACTAACTAGCTTTTAATTGGATCTAACTGGATACTATCCCCCCTTTACTCGTGCGTTTTGATCTCCCCATGGGATTAAAACGTTCCGGGGCGGCCGCCGGATGCTGAAGCGTCAGGTGGACATACCTTTTACATCTCCCTCCATACGCCAGATGCTGAGGCGCATAACCAGAGTTTATGGTAGATATGGAGGTTTCCCAACATTTTGAGGTACCCCAAAATCCCAAGTCACCATGGGTTTCTAAGTAACATGAACTACTGACTTGGATGATTTGGGGTGCTATCCCTATTTTAGGACACCTCCAACTATTTGAACTGGGCCCACTAAAAAGCTAGAAACATGCCGGGGGTACCTTGTACACATGGCATGTGCATGATTGATGAGGCGGTATCATGATGATTCTCGGTAAATCATGAGATATTAGATCGACCCCACGACGACTGCAATATAAATCATGTTTAGGATGCTGAGAACCTCCTGGAAAAATCACCACAGTTTCTTGGTTGGTGAATCCTGATCATTTCAGCCAGATGGGTTCTGTGAAAATAGGGCACCCCCAAACTCCAATTATGATCGACCTTGGTTGATGGTGGATGGCCGAGTCCAACCTTGCAACATATCGTAGTTCACCGGTGACTGCTGAATCAAAACACCGCTGAACGGAAACTGGGTGAATCGTGTAAAACCCGTCGTTTTTTCCCACCTATCATAACCATCATCTTTTGTCAATGATATCCCCATATGTTTGATGGTTTGAACCCCATAAAACCACATAAAACCAGCTAAAACTATATAAAACCATATAAAAGGAACATAAAACCACATAAAACCATATCAAACCATGTAAAACTCAGATGATGGTGAAGTTCCTACTACCACTAAACCACTACGTGGGCTTTTGGGCTTTTGGCGCCAGGCCTACACCGAATCAAAGACATCAAAGACTCATTGGCACCGGTCAACGGCTCCAGCCCTGGAAGGACCGGTGGAGCGGTGCAGCTGATCAATGGATGGCACAGAAATTCACAAAAACAATCCATGGTTTTTCCGCCATGTTACCTCAATTTTCTATAATATATGTATATATGTATATATGTATATATGTATATATGTATATATGTATATATGTATATATGTATATATGTATATATGTATATATGTATATATGTATATATGTATATATGTATATATGTATA
>Ga0126342_10000597_pt1 | contig 41581 bp, 33 predicted proteins | sample Cyp1metagenome_FD_92528 | JGI IMG/M metagenome (GOLD analysis project Ga0126342, IMG submission 92528) | Coral microbial communities from Lord Howe Island, Old Settlement Bay, Australia - Cyphastrea 1 metagenome | ecosystem: Host-associated > Invertebrates > Cnidaria > Coral ...
CTGCTGCGTTTGTGGACATGAGGTCTAAAGATAGACAACACATGGTGATACGTTTTGCAAAAGCCAGAAATCCTGCTACGTTTGTAGAGATGAGACTTAGAGATAGACAACACATGGTGATACATTTTTCAAAAGCCAGAAATCCTGCTACATTTGTAGACATGAGACTTAAAGACAGAAAACTCATGGTGATACGTTTTGCAAAAGCCAGAAATCCTGCTACGTTGGTTGACATGAGACTTCAACATAGACAACACATGTTCATACATTTTGCGAAAGCCAGAAATCCTGCTGCGTTTGTAGACATGAGACTTAAAGATAGACAACGCATGGTGATACGTTTTGCAAAAGCCAGAAATCCGCCTATGTTTATAGACATGACATGTAAAGATAGACAACACATGGTGATACGTTTTTCAAAAGCTACAAATCCTGTCACGTTTGTAGACATGAGACTTCAAGATAAACACCATATGGTGATAGGTTGTGCGAAAGACAGAAATCCTGCTACCTTTGTAGACATGGGACATAAAGATAGACAACACATGGTGATACGTTTTGCAAAAGCCAGAAATCCTGCTACTTTTGTAGACATGAGACTTAAAGACAGATACTCATGTTGATACGTTTTGCAAAAGCCAGAAATCCTGCTACGCTTGTAGACATGAGACTCAAAGATAGACAACACATGGTGCTACGTTTTGCAAAACCCGGCATTGCATTGGATTCCATCTGTCCAGCGCTGTCAGAATGCCGGAGATTGTGTCAGAGTCGTATGTCATGGTGGGGATCACTCGAAGTATATTATCAGCCTGGATGCTGTTCGTCAACCTGCCAAAACGATACGTTTTGCATCAAACAGTCAATCCTCAATCTCTCAGTAGCACCAGCAACGGGTTTTAAAGCACCATGAAGGGAACCTTTATTAACAAATGTGATATGGCAGTTAGGGGATTACACAATCATCATAACACACCGCTTCCATCGGTACAATTTGTCAATGGCTGTTCCCTGCAGATGCCGCCGGGGTAACATGGAAGTTGGTAAGCTTAAACACATTTTTTAAAGATTGGAAACGATTGATATAGAATGAAGTAGACCCCATGGTGTTGAGGGCTACTAATCACGGCTAGCTGATACAACCAGAAATGGGATTTGTTAGCTGGAGTCCGTAGTGAAGATGGGATTACAACCAGAAATCTCTGTGGCCTCGGTGCTTCCACGCGATTTGGAAAACTCTCGACAGGGCCATTGGTTGCTTGACGGTCATCACTGAAAAACTGATGCGCCGCAATCACTATGTTGGCCGTTTTGTGATAATTGTTGCCTCCAATCAGGATGTTTTAATGCTCCAATGTTCGTTTGCGCCAAGGTCGGGATTTTCAGGATGTTGACTTTGTTGTGCCGGGATTCCACTTGCTGAGCTCCAGCCTTCTACGCAGCAATGTGTTTAGCGTGACTTGCTGGCTCCACCGCTGCAGGCAGTTCGGTCCCCAACGCAGTGGGGAGACAGCACGTTTTGATTTTGCATCATGACTCAGACCAGCAAGTTGTCGCCTTCCAAAAGAGGATGGAGAGGTGATCCAAGCGTGTTCATTGAGGTTTCCCCTGCAAGACATGCTATGTGAGGCACAGCTCGAAGGCACAGCATAACAATGCATAACATGATCGAGGCAGAAGTGGGTTACATAGAAATATGCGCCGAAGTAGACATGGTTTGAAGCATGATCGGTTGCAAACATATCCTCATTTTGGTAGACTTTGTAATATAAAAACACTAGTTTTGTAGTGGAATAAACTAGTGTTCATCAGTCATGGGCACTACCGCAGTCATTTCGCCGTGGTATGTCAAGAAGGTCCCAGGGAACGTCACTTTGACAACTTATTGATCTTGCCGGCCATTGGTTATTGGCCAATCGCACAACGCAAGACTAAAGTCTAACTCCAGCAGCGGGATCATCGACAACCACCATGGGTTGGGCCATGGAGGGCGAAGCCCAAGCCGTACCCCGGGTCGCCAGGGCCGCTGGGAGATGTCGACAGCCAAGGCGGCGTACCGATGCCATGCTGCCCTCGCTGGAAATTTTCTGATGTTCAAAACGACACAAAAACAAACATTGAGAGGACAGCTTGTTTGTTTAAACATTCAACAAGTTTCAAACAAACAAGGACAGCTTGGAGCCCCAGCTGCCAAAGTCTGGAATCCTTCCAAGATCCATTCTGAGCAGTCCAAAGCGGATCCTAGGCCCCCGAATCTAAGTGTTTGTATTGCAGGGCATTGCTGCCCATGCAACAGAGTGGTTGCAGACGAAAATATATTTGACCATTCCATTCAAGTCTAAATATTTGCATCCATGACGCCACCACTCTAATGTTTTACTTTAGGAGGCTTTCCAACACTATCCATTTTCTCTTTGCCAGGACTTTATCACTTGTTATCACGAGAAGTTATCACATGCCAGAAGTTATCACAAGTGGTTGAAGTTATCAAACATGTTTTTGATGTCCTTCACTTTAAAATTATTTATCACCAGTTGGTTCCTCATGATGTTTAAATTTTTAACCAGCATACATTGCACAGTAGCCTGCTAATGGTAGACGGTAGAACTCCAGGTTGACTAGTAAATCCAACCGGTATTACCATAGCCGTCACTGGTTCGTTCTGCTGGCTATGCACGTGATCACATGGCCAGTTATCACCGATTGTTCTTGTTTCCACTGGTTACACCTGTCAACTTGTCCAAGCAGTGCGCTGCGCAGTGGATAATCACTTGCATGTTCCGATGAATCAATCGTAAAGGGATCCGATTCCCAAATCATTATGATCCAATCGTAAAAGTCAGTCAGGTTATCATTGGACAAAATTACTCATTCTGAATCCTTGGATCCTTCACCTCACGAAATCACTTAGCTGTGATCAAGCCTGATCCATTTGGAATGCAGACATCAGCTGAACACTGCAGGCTTCAGAACCTGCACCCCAGCACATGGAGGAAAAAAGTGAGCTGTCAAGCCTTGGTGCTTCACACCGTTCGTCGTTTGTTGAAACAGTGAGACAATGTGAGACATTTGGAAACACTTTTGGAAACACTTCGTTTACACTTTACGTTTCAAGTTGAAACAGAGTTTGTTTCTTACGTTTCAAGTTTGCAGCCTTCGGTTTTAAGCCTTCGCCTCCCTGCCTGACACCGCCTGACACCGCCTGACACAGCCAGCTTCCTCAGCGATGGCAGCAGCCCCGGGATCCTCTGCAAGGCGGGGGAAAGTGGGGCAAAACAGGATCCAGCTGCAACGAAAAATCCAACTTTGAAATTCTTGCCGAGCCTTTTTGCAGGACCTTCACCCGTGAGGCAGGTCATTCTCAGCACAGTTTTTCTTCAAAGCACAGCCATTCTCTGGTTTGGGACTTCGATGAATCTAAGGAACAGAGGGTTCCAATTGCTTGGTGTTTGGCGCTGCTCGAGGAGTTGGTGTCAAAGACAGTGACGCGTTTGAGGGCTGAGGGTGCCGACGTCACAGAGGATGAGGCTGGAGAGTCGTCGAGCTGTGACGGTTGAAGTTTTGGTGGGTTTTTTCCGAGTCCACCTTCAAGTTGAAAGAAAATGCACGTGGCGGCTTGTGCCAGGTCGCTGCCATTGTGAACCGCATTGAGAACAGCGGTGGTCTCTATGACAAGCAAGCGCTTCTTCGTGTGTGCACTGAACCCTGGTGCCATTTTTGTACCTGGTGAGACCCCGTAAATAGGTTTCTAATGAAGGGAACTGGTCATTGCTGGATTGGAGTTGCGGGTTTCCAGCCACGGAGTTGCGTCAGCGACTGAGGAATCCTTGCAGCTTTGGGCTGAAAGAGATCAGGCTTCAGTTTGAGTCAAAGCATATCGCTGCCCTTTGATGCTGTCTTGGATTTTTGATGCTTTTGGAACTTGCCTGGTGGATATTTCTGGATCCTTCTGGCATTGCTCTGTGTGTGTCACTTGTGACTGATTCAAATGTTGAAGACACTTTTTTTGTCAAATAAATGATAATAAATGCCTATAGCATCCTATAGCTATATAATCAAACAAACACATTCACACCCCTGTGGGGCCCTGTGCTGCCGCCAGACTGGTATGGTGTGCAGCCTGAGATTGAACCAAGAGAACCTCATGGACGTGCTGAAGAACTTGGCCGAGGTGTGCTGCAACAGGCTGAGTAAGGGCCCCCAGCCCCACGGACTGAGCATCGATCAAGGGCCGCCCAGAAGTCATTCTTGGCAAGCATTTGTTGCCCGGTCAAGCCAACACTTCTATCGGCCAAATCCATGTTGATCCATGTTGGTGTTGGTTGGACTGCAATCCTTGCGGTTGATAAAACGGCGTTCTAATTGTCATACAAATTCCCATGGATTGTTGGCTAAGAATTTTCGTTTTTTGTGGTTCGAGTCTCACGCTGTGCAGGAGATGGAGAACTTGAAATCCAAAGTGGAGGCAGTGGAATAGTGGTAGTAGGTGGTGGCAGTGGCAGTGATAGAGGTTCACCTAACTGTTACTATTCAAGATGGAAACTTATGGAGGCTCGTGAATAGTTGCAGGTAGGGTTTCCGGTGGATGTGGTGGGAACATTTGACACCAAACCTCCATTGCCTAGTTTGTTTAGAAGAAAGCAGCCGATTGATGAATCTCTAAAATGAATCTTGGATCATGCAATTGCTGCAATGTGTTTGCAACGAGTTCTGGGGTTTTCCATTGAGGTTTCTTCAACGGTGCCTGATCGAAATCTCCAGCAGCTTGCGGAATCTGTGCAGAGCTTGCGGAAGGAGCGGAGCTGCTGGGCGAGCGTCGCCTGGGCGCTGGAGCGACATGTCGCAGCTGCTAAGCTGCTAGGAGCTTGTGGACAAAGTGGATTACCTCACTGGGCAGGTGCAGGGTCTGGCCCACACGCCTGTCCAGGCTGGGCTTGACATGAGCTCACATGTCCAGCTCAAGTTCACTAAATTATGCCAAGCATATGATTTTTCTGCTGAGAGCGAAGAATGTGGCATTTGGTTTGCCCGAGTGATTGTCTGGCCCGTTTTTGAGGCAAACAAATGTTATTGTAGCATAACCTTTGGGGCAAATGTAGGTAATTAATCAAGAATCAGAAGGCCGGCCCCTTCAAAGAGAGTTTTGCAATGATGTTAAGCCTTTCTTCTCCTTGATCAACATGGTGGAACAAACCACGCAAACAAACACTTTTCCAACAATTTGCATGGAGATCTTTTAGCGGGTTTGCCCATCGGGATAATTACACATTGCAGCCGGCACCGCAACGTAGATGTGTTGGTTTTGTTTGGAAACGAAAACGCATCAGCTCAAATTGGCTGTTTGAACTATGCAAATTGTTGGTGTGGTTTGCGTTTGGGATGTTTACGATGTGCTCACATCATTGAGTACTGTTTGGTGCAGCTTCACCTCGGATACGTCGGGGTGATTGCTGATTCCACGTGGATTTTGACATTCTGAGAGGGCTCTATTCTTGGTGTTTGGGTGCTGGCAGTTACTTTTTTTTTTCCACTGTAGCAATGAGTTTCTGATGAGTTGTTCTGTTAAGAAGTCAAACCGCATGCGTATCAGGCTATGATTTCTTTCTCGGGGAGATTTGCTGAGGCATTTTCTGAATAGTTTTGCACTCTATCTCTCTCTCTCTCTCTCTTCCCTTTTTGATTTCGAGGGTTCCACTGGTGTCGTTTCTGCGGCTCTTGCTGGCCTGCGCCTTTTCGTCCGTCAAGATGCTCTCTCATACATTTGCTGTTGAAGTTGTTGAATCTGCGTAGGCGTAGGCATGATCGATGTGGAAGGAGATGTAATGACTCAGAAGCTGTACATTCCAAGGTTTACCTTCACAAGGTGAGCGGAAGATGTCTACTGTTATCGCCACTTGCCATGCCCAGATGTCATGCTTGGCACAATGTGCTACATTTTGCGAGACACCCGTTCCAAATCTTTCCCTTCTATGTTGCCACGACGCTGCGACGCATGATATTCTTTCCAAGTACCGGAAATTGCAGTACCTGAAATGGCGTCCACGCATGTACAGCTCCGTAGGCTGAGAAGGAGAAAGAGCATGCCAACGAGCTCAAACCGGCTCAGGCTTCAAGACCTTTGTGGATAGCACTTGATAGCACCTTGATGTTTGGAATTTGGATCTAGACACCTGAATTCTTGGAAACGTCAACCAATCCACGCTTTCAATTTTTGCTCTTCTGTTTTTCAATGTGCAGCAGGCAGAAAAGGAGACGGCCGAAAAACAGTTGGAAGCAGCAAAGGCTGAGGCAACCTTGTGGTCAGAATGAAGTCAGCGCCTGCTCGAATTTCAGGTAGCTGCCCCCCAGTGTAGGTGACTAACCGTCACTGTTTGTCACTTTGTCGCTTTCTTCTTTAATAGATAAAAACCAGCGAGCACGGAAACGGAAGGTATGAAGCATCCTTCACTGGTTCAGCGGATTCTCCATTTTCCTGCAAACATTCCCGAAATCGTTGGGTACAATTTGTAGTTGGTTTGTTTTGGGAATCACAGAACAGCTTTCAGTGTACCTCGGCGTGATCATCGCATTTAGCCTGACATGGAGCAAGAGCAAGACTATTATAATTTCCCACCCGCTCTGGACAATACATGCATGCAGTCACATCTCAGATGGCATTTCATATATAAATTCCATTAACTTCCCCTCCTTTGGACAACACATGCATAGTCGCATCTCAGATCTCGTGTCAAATACATTCCGATGCAGCCTTGGTTTCCGATTCACAGCTTTGGTTTCCGATTCACGGCTTCAATTTCCGAAGAATGGCCTGACCATGGGTTGGGCCGGATGTATGTGGGCATGCTGCCGAAACTTCACAATGCCTTCAAAATTTAGCTACTGAGCTACCGAACGTTCCAAACACAGATGCGTTGTGCCATTCCAGGCACCATTTCATCACAAAAACAATGTCGCACGGATCATAATTGCACTCCTCCGCAGTCACCTCTTTTCTTTGCGTGCAGAGTTCTTGCGTCCTGTATCTTGGACCTCTCATTCTGCATTTGCCAGGCACCGTTGCCAGTATTGCTGGGGCAGGCTCGATGTTTTTCAATGTTTGTGCGTATGAAGTCAAGGCTTGAATACATATGCACAAGCTTGACGTTTACTGCTTGGACGTGTGGATTGGATTAAGCAAGGTGCAGCTCAAGGAACAAGTAGCTGTAAGTAGCTATTGTGGTTGTCTCACATTGTCACGCGCATGCCAAAAGTTAAGTTTTTTCGTCCCGGACTCATTTCCCAACAAATTTTCTAAGAAATCACAGAGGCACTTGACAAATTTCCCAACGTTAGCCATGGCCAAGATGAAGCATGAGAGCTATGCCGCCTTCAAAAAATCTTACCAGAGCAGCTTCGAGCTTTTACTGAACCTGGTGAGGCTGGTCGCTTGTGCAGATCTCGATCCTGAATGGATTCGCTGGGAACAAAAAAGCATGCCGGAGGCATGCATGGTCCAGCTAAAGCTTAGCCTGGACTTTCATGGATTGTGCCCTGGTATGGAGGAGCTTGAGCGTTTCCAGGCAGAAACCACGGAAGCGGTTCTCACAGGAGACCTCCAGGATGCCAGGGAAGTTCGCAAAAGAGTCCAGGAATCCAAGGAGGCGATGAGCAAGGAACTTGTGAACGAACACAGCGCCATCCTCGAACAGGTCTTCCTTTACGGGAAACGTGTTCAAGAGAGCAAGTCGAAATGCAGGAAGATGTGCTAAGGGTTTTCGCTTGACATTGCCTTCCAGGAAAGGCAGAAGTGCGTTTCACGGTGTGGAAAAAGTGACTTGCCAGTTTAGCATTGAAAGTGCCACTGTTGCAGAGACTCTTTCAAGTGAAGGTGCATTAAGTGGTTGGCCGAAAAGGTCTGGCAGAATCCAGAAATCTTAGGCTGTTTGAGCTGCGTCTTACTGCAGGAAATATGAAGCAAAAAGTTGAGGCATCGTGCAGCCGCATGGCCTAGCCATGGGACTGCTGATGCTGAGACGAATTTTATTGACAATTGCAATTGTAAATGAAGAAATCGTATTGACAATTGAACTATCATGCTGAAAGTTTGCTATGATAGTTCAATAGGGTTCAGACCAAGCCGACCAAGCATGCAAGCAGGCTGGGCATGCTCCCTTCAAGGATTTGCGCCTTGGATCGCATCATGGCTCAGCAGGACATCATGCAGTTTATTGGGTCAAATTCCATACTTTGTCCACCCAAAATGGTTGGTTTCTCAGCTGTTCATCTGAGTACAAGGTGAACGGCTACATACTTTGTCGAACTGGAGAAGTTGCTGTTATGAACCTGTACAATGATTCGTCCCTGTGTCATTGTACGATTTCAAGTGCGTGCTACTCATTACAAAATTTCATGATGAAATCAGACAGGATAAATTCAATTGGTTTGGGCTGACATGAGCTGACCCCCTCTTCAGCCAGCGAAGGTCAGAGCAGCAACCAACGGAGGTGCTCGTGCAGCCCATGATGCAGGTTTGCCTCGTTTGAAGCTTGGCTCCTGCATGGAAGCTTGGTGGAACACATTTGGAAACAGCGTTGAAACGGTGAATCCAAGTTGAAAGCGTACCATGGTTATGAATATGTGCGCTTGAGTTATAACTGAGATATAACATGGTATGTAGCTCTGTAAGGTAGGCGAACTAATCTAACCCCTATGGCAACTCATCCCACTGAGGCCACGACTCCGAAACAGCAGCCGAAGATTGGCAACGCATCAACCCCTTCCTGTCAGAGGAGGTCCAAAGCTTGTTGGGGGTGGTCGAGGGCGGAGGAATGAATCATCATGAAAAGTCATCATGAAAAGTCATCATGAAAAGTCATCAAACCAGATGACTCAGGTTGGTCCTGTTAGGTGAAAGTGTCTGCCCATCCATTCCACTTCCCCAGCGCTCGCAGCTCCAGGCTAATGATGAGGCGGGCACCATGGGGCACCTGTTGGACGTAAATTTGTCGAGGAGTTTCAGATGGTGGAAGATCAACGGGATATGAGTTTGATTTATGTATTGCATATATGTGTGATATGTGCGCTTGGTATGTCATACATAGGCGGCTGGATGATGTGATGAAAATGATTGAACATGTGTGTATACCGCATTCCATGGAATCAGTCATTTCAAGTCAAGGCTGCTGACAGACAATGACCGCCTTTGAGTGGGCTCGCGCCATCTTGATTGTTTTTGCTTTCAGTCCTCACTTGTTTAAGAAATTTGTGTGCAGTGTTGATGTTGTGGTGTCACACTGGGTGTTGCGCCACGCGTGGTCAAACAGCTGAGGGTTCAAAACTAATTGTTTGCAAATGATTACTGATGATTGATGATACAGCTCCTTTTTAACAGCTAACACTGACCAAACTGTGAGCACGCTAAACTCTTCTGCATCAAGGGCAGCAAAACACGCAAAATTCTAATGATGACAATTCTAATGATGAAAATTTATAACAATATTTTCATCATTATAAGGGAATGCAGCCAGATCGGAGCAAAGCTAGAGGCATCACGATTTCATATCGGCTTATCATCGGAAGTACTGCCAGTGATAGTCGGCGACATCTTCCGTGGTAGTACTAGTCATGGTAGTACTTATCCGTGGAATCATTAAGTGACTGCCAGTGATAGTCACAGGTCTGGTCGTTTATGATTTGCTTTTGATGTGTCTGCCGCTTTGCATCCCCAAGACGAGTTCAAGCAGTGGATCAGCCATGATCAACCCACAGTTTATCAGAAAGCTGGACGGATTGGTGCTTCGTGAGTTTGATGGAATGATCATATGGTTTGTGCGACAATTTGTTTTAAAGAGGGCAGATGACCATTGTGACCATGTTGATGGCGGTGATGATGTGGCAGTTGGATTGCCGCACTTTTTTGGCCCCACACTGTGGATTTTGTGCTTCGATAGAAGGCCTTTGCAAACACTGGTGACCTGTGCGTCGGCCGCAGGGTGGTGTCATTCGTCCCAGAAGCCCACGCTCCGAAGATGAAGGTGCGGGAGGACATCACCATGGTGACCCAATGATTTTTCTGAAGATTTGATGCTTCATTTGTGGTGGAGTAATGGTATGTTATATAAGTTATATATCGTTCGGTAAATCAATTATTCACCATTCAATCTGGAGGGTTTTGTCCTCCAGTTTACCGATTGCGAACAATTAAGCGTTAACTACTATGGAATAGTGGATAAGAACCGTGATAGCTGATGGTTACTGCACAGCAATTGGATTATTTGTTTATTTTCGTGTGCCAGCCCGTGATTACCTGATTGCGTCAGGGCTGTTGTTTGGGTTCCTGGCACCTGGTTCGCACCGCTTGCGGTGCTAGGCCAGTTGGTAGACGTTGCAACTTGTCATGGGCTAGTTTTTTTGGTAGCCAGTTGATAACATGCCAGGTTCGCCAATCTGCAATGTAGTCAGCGCAACGTGCGGCAATGCATTCTGCTGAATGCCCTTGGACGAAAGTGAGACACCCTCGATTGCGACGCTCAGGTTGCCCCAAATACTTGCAGATTAATCAGAAATAGATGCGCTATCAACCACTCTGCTGCCAACCCTGCACCAATGCACATGGGATGCCGTCAAAAACCCGTACCAAGAAAAGTTGCACAATGGAGCGAAATTATTTGATGATGATGGTTTTGTATGGTTTTGCCAACTAGATTAAGTAGCGGGCAATTGCCAATTATTAGCCAATAATCACCTATGAATGATAGATAGTTCTAACCACTTCATTATCAACCATTGCAATTATAACTACTCATTCCATACAAACATTATCAACTACACTAACTTTGTTCTTTTGAAAAATCAACTGCAATAAACAAGATGCCAATCAACCATTATAGTTGATTATTTAATTAAAATCAATCAGCTATAACCATCTATATGAAGTATATGTCAACTACAGTCTTCATAAACTTCCATTTTTGCAAACATTTTTGCACTTCAACTGCTGCAGGCGACCAAGCGGAGGTGGGCCCTGTCGGATGAGAAGACCCTGGAAATTCCCATGAAACAAACAAAAACTACCATAACCTCACTGAAGTTATGAGGAAATGTCACGTTGTTTTGCCACTAGTACAACTTTGAAGCTCAAAGCTTGGTTACAACAAATCGCGAATGATCGCCATGTTGCTGTCCTTTGGAGACCATCCTTGGGCCACAGGTTTTCGGCAATGTTGACGTGATCGCGTGCTACTCCTTCTGGCAGGGAGGTGACTTCATCAAGAACGACAATACGCCTGTTGCGCCTGATGTGGTGAAGGCCATGAGAACTTGCGTCATTACAGGCAGCAAACTGACGCAGCCCATCTCTCGCATGATGGGAGCTGAGAAGCTGCGCTACACTGGCGAGTCCTCCGTGCAGGCTGGTCTTCTGCTTTCTGGTCTCATTTTGTTTTGCTTATTTGTATTCACTTATTTTGTTTCTGGTCTCATTCCATATGGGATGTATGGGTATTCTCTAGAATCATCAACTTCCGAGTGCTGTCTCGTTGACTTTGTCTATTAGTATGCGCGGATAGTTTGCGTGCGTGGGTGGGAATCGGTCTGCCAGCTGAGCCCAATTGATGAAATTAGGTGAGTGGAGATAGAGGCGAAAACGTCATGGTAAATGGCATAGCAAGTTTATACGTTTTATAGTATAGATTAGTTTAGTGGTTTTGAGGAAAATATGGTGCAATTCTGAAACTCGGAACAATTTCCAGATGGACCACAACTCTTTGTTGCTATCAATTTTGAACGTTCTGGTGAGGTCGTCGCTGGGGTTGTCTATGGTTCGAGATGGTTGAAGAAACAACAAGTTGGTGAGATTGTCTCTGTGCTCAATTCTGAGCTAGAAGTCTGGTTGCTAATAGAAAGTTGGTGATTTGACAAAGTGAAAGTCAGTGAAACCATCTGAATAATTTGTTGCCCAAGCGTTGCTTTGCACAGCTGCAGGGAAATTAAATGCTCTCACGGTTTTCAAAAGAATGGAAATAATAGATCAACAAGGCAAAAAAATGAACAAATCAAAGAAACTGTGAACATGTTCATTTCAGAACAAATTGGACACAATAGAGGATCCACACAACAAACATATTATTGAGAATCAACCTTGCTGATCCAGAAGAAAAAGCTGGACAAAATAGAGGGCCCACACAACAAACAACAAACATATTAATTATTGAGGACCAATCAAACAAATCAAAAAGCAGAAAAGAACTGAACAAACATGAAAACAAAAGTACATCAAATCATGCATGGATTTATTAAAAATGAATGAAATATATTTCAAACAAAATTAACAAAATAAGCTGAACAAATCTGGAAAAAAGGAAAAACGCTTGACGAAATACCGTACCCCCCAACCATTTACACAGAACCTGAATAGTTTTTTGAACACTTGACGCAAAAGAGTACCCCTGCACCAATTGAGGTTCAACATTACTGACAATTGAAATTGCAAATGAACAAATCCAGTGAAAATTTGCTATGATAGTTCGATATTGTTCGATAAGGTTCAAACCAAGCCGACCACGCAACCCATTCCGATGACCTTTCCGGGAACATCTCAAATCGAGGAAAAAATAGATGAAAACAACGGCCCGGAATAGATGGCCTGATCCAACCAATTGAGCACCAATTGGTGTTTGATCGACGTTTGACAAACGTGAATGCGCATTGATAAGTCATTGGCTAATTCAAGCACCAGGTAGTGGGTTCATGGCCCAATTATCAAGCAACAAAACATCAGTCAATGTCTCTCCGTGGGCACATGAGCCATCTACGTGGAACAAACTTTCAAGTTGAAAATTCAGCGATTGTGTCACCACATTCTTTGCTTGTTTGTAGTTGGGCAGGTTGATTCCAGCCCCAAAGTGTGCTTGTGTATTTAATGGGATCACATGGCATAGTGTACATAAGGGTTTGACTACCTCGTGTTATGGCTCAAGAAAAAGAGTAGCTGCTTTCAGGCTTGTTGTGGCTGTATTGCCTGTAAATTCAGGTTATCAGCCGTAACACTCTACTGGTTTAACTGTGTGGTTATGTCGGCCCCACCAGGTGCTTCCTCTGGTGGTCCGGGCGCGCATCCCTCGAGCGCCGCCATGACGATGGGTCCTTCACTGCCAATCGAAGATGGTTCAGTGACTACACACGACATCAGCACTCCGGTTGCTACCCCACCGAACTCTGGAAGGTCAAGAAGCGTTCGGGGCCCGCAGACCTTGCCGCCATTGCCTGTCGCACCCATGCCACAGACATTGGGATTTTCCCATCGAGGTCAGCTCCCCGAAGCCGCCCGAGAGGGTGGGCCGCGTGTTTCTCAAACAAACGTCCTCAACCAATACACGAGGGTTGAGAACCCTGAGGCACACTATCATGACCAACGCCAAGTGTATTTGACACAACAAAATCTCATGGTCAATACACATGATCCGGCTATCACATCACTCGTTGAAAGTGAGGCAGATCGTCGACACCATGAAGTGCTCAAGAACGTTGAGATGCAAGCCGATCTTCGTCATGAAGTGAGAACCTCGGAGCTTAAGGAAGCGTTGAGAGTTCGCGAGGCCGAGGAGCAACAAAGGGCACTAGACTTGCTCCATCGGAACCAACGAGTGCATCAAGAGGAAAACCAGTCCATGAAAGAGCTTATCCAACAAGAGGCCAATGAACATCTGAAGTACGAGCAGAACGCTATGCAAATGAAAGTTGAGGGGTACAAACGTGTGTTGGATGTCAACATGAGGTAATCCCTGTCCAGCAAAGACGCCGAGATCGAGAAGCTTCGCTTGGAAGCCCTTGAACGAGATCGTGCACATGCTAGGCAGATCGATGAGCTTCGTGGTCTGATCCTCATGCAACAACAACAGAATGAGAAATTGCAGGGTTTGGTTGATAGCCAATTGAAACAACCTGTTGCCGCTCCTGTTGTTGAAGCTGCCCCAACTGCCGTTGTTGCCCGTGTTGAGACACCACCACTGATGATTCTAATGTGACGGGATTGAAAAAGAAGGCACCCCCTGCTGGTAAACCAGTGTCACTGTTTGATCCTCCGGAGAAGCATCCAGGGTATATTCCCCCTGACAAGTATGGCAACGTCGTATCAATGCCACCGGGGATCGCTCCGGCAACGGTTGCCCATAGTCCTGCACCGGTGTTTGTTGCATCTAGGGAAGACGGAAGACCAGTGAAGGTTTCTGCACCTCTCGAATCCATCAAGCTTGAGCATCCGGTTGCGTTTGCTGAGGCTAGCGGTTCGAAAGGACCAGCCGAGTTCCATGATGCACATTCCATTCCAGACACACCCACTGAAGTGTACCCGAGCCCAACGTCCCGTACACAGGTCTCGCAGGATCGCCAGCCGATTGGGCATTTGCACACCCAGTTGGAGGACCCCCTGAAGGACCGCCTCCGCCAGGACCCAATGATCCAGATGGACCCGGGGGACCTGGGTTTCCAGGAGGATTTGGCGGCGGATCTGGTGGGGGGCGTGGGGGAGGATACCCATTGCTTGGTCATGGAATGGGCGGAGGTGGTGGTGGCGGTGGGCCACCTGACGGCGGAGATGATGGGGGGGATTCAGATGACAGTGAAAGGAAGTTCATGAGAAGGATGAGAAGATTTCTTGGTATGGGAGCCACGGGGAACAGAGATGATGACCGCCCCAAGGTGAAAGAAGCTGACACCATCAAAGTACCGGCATTCCCACAGGCTGAAACCCATCGCAACTGGAGAATCAAGTTGAGGGATGCCGTGGTTGCCGCATCAGCTAAGCCAGGTGAAACCTTTGTGTGGGTCAGTGAAACATGGACGGATGGTCAAACCATTGAAGCTCTCCGAAAGGTGCAGCCCTTCGCAACCCTTGACGCCAAGCTCATGTCAGCCCTCACCAACACGTTGACAGGTGAGTTTGCTAGACGAGTCGATACGTACAAGGAGACGGAGGCCGCAGCTGGAAGGATCGTGAGGGGACGACAGGTCCTATGGATGATCCACGATTTCTTCAGTACCAACATCAAGCATGGTGCTACATATGCTCTCCAAGATCTCTTCAGTGTCCATCTCAAAGGAGAGAACCTCAAAACATTCATCACGAACTGGGATCAAGTGTTGGCAGGCATTCGTCAAGTCCCTGATGTATCTGTGTTAGAGACATTGTTTTACAAGCAGGTAAAGAATTGCCGAGCCATTGCACATGACCTCAACGAATACCAGCGTGCTGCCGAGGGTGATGCAAAAAGGTCATATGAGTTCCTGATCGATTCTGTTCGCAAGCACCTGGATCGGGAAAGGCTAGAGGTCAACCGGGAACGGGTTGCCCGAGGCCTATGTGGAAATCCCGGAAAGCCTTCCGCCCCTGTGGCCGAAGCAAAGCCTGGATATGTTCCCAAGGGTTATTGCATTCAGTTTGCGAGAGGGAAGTGCACAAACGACAAGTGCAAGTACAAGCACGAGACTCCTCCACCGAAGAGTGAACGCAAGCCAAGCCGATCAAGAGGTCGGTCGCCGAGCCGATCCGCATCCCCAGGTGGAACCAATAAGAAGACTTGCAAGTTCTGGAAGCAAGGACGTTGCAACAAGGGTGACTCATGCAAGTTCTCCCATGATGGAAAAGCCGGGAAGCCCAGAAAGGCCACTCCTGCTCGCTCAGGTTCCCGGGACAGTTCAGGGAAGAGAAAACCAAGCAAGAGCCCCAAGCGAAATAAGAGCAAAAGTCCAGGACGCAGCAAGAGTCCAAAGGGAAGCCGATCACCCCGAGACAAAAAGGGAAATCCTGCCGCAGTTTGTTTGATTGCATCTATGCTGGCTTCGGTATCCCAGGCAATGATTGTCGATGAGCCTTCCGTATGTTGCCCTTCTGTGTCGTTCAGCAACAAAGTCAATGTGACAAAGTTCAAAGCCCAGGGAGACCTGTGGCCGGTGATTCAACCCGGGCCTAAAAACAGGACAACCTACCCATGGGGACATGTTTTCGACGTTGACATGTCGTTGGTTGATGACGCAATCACAGTTGGGAGAATGTTGGAAGGGGCAGTCGCCAATCAGTTGAAGGGAATTCCAGCCAAGTGTGACTACAACTGCGACACGGAGTTCGGTTGCGATTTCTGCATTCCCAAGGACATTGTTGCCGTGCCTGCTGCATCCAGGAAGGAAGTCAAGAATTCTGCCAGGATCAAGGTCGACTGGATCGCTGATACTGGGAGATCACAGGACCTTGTGCCAGATGACTATGGTTATTACTCTGACAATCCAATCAGAATGATCACAGCCAATGGCGAAAACTCGTCAGATAAACAAGGCAAGGTCTATGTTCCCCAGCTAGGAATGACCGTTGATCCGTATCTGGTTCCAAGTACACCTGCTGTCCTATCTGTAGGCATGAGATGCGTTCGAGATGGTTTTGATTTTGTGTGGAAAGGTTCGTTGAAGGAAGATCCATACTTTGTCAAGCCAAATGGAGAGAGGATCGACTTGACTGTAAAGGACTACGTACCATATATAACCGAGAAGCCAGGCGTAGTGTGTGCACCGTCAGCCAAGCGTGTTTCTCGCGTTGGGGAAGAGCCGGCACCATCATCACCAGACACTTAGGCGCAGAAGACGTTGTGGACCTAACTGGGGGAGATGCGACACCAATTCTTTCACCAGCAGATGATGGAGGGTATGACCCGTCCATTGCAGAATCTGAGGAACTCAGACGTCATTTGAAGTCAAGGTTGAATGAAGTTGGTGAAGCTGATGATATTGGAGATATGATTCCATTGACTCCTCAGGAAGATGATGATGATGACGACGCTCCCAGAGTGATTGAAGATCCCATTGATGTTGATGCTGATCAAGTTGACGACGCTAGCCGAGAGGCTGAGCCAAGTGCTGAACCACGTTCAAAGGGGAGCAGCTCCAGCGTATCGGATATTGGCAACGCCAAGAAGCGCATTGCCGGCAACAATGCACTGAGAGCTGAAGCCAAATCCAATAATAGGCATTTGTTAACCCACATGCCTAAGAACCCCTTTTGCGATGTTTGTTCCAGAGCCAAGATGCAGAAGCCACCATCATACTCCGTAGGAGGCTCCAGGCAAGTCAAGGCAGATAAGTTCGGAGAACATGTAACTGCAGACTTCTTGGTTGTTGGTGACGAGGAAGGTCTTGGTCTGGATGACGAAAAGGTAGCACTTGTGATCAAAGATGTTGCCACGGATTTCATTTACATTTATCCCAGTGCACGAAGATCAGCAAAGGAAACCATTCTTGCACTCAAACATTTCGTTGGGCACAGAGACGAAGTGGGTGTATTCTACAGTGATAATGCCCCAGAATTGATTTCAGCTTTGGAACAATTGCAATGGAGACATGTTCTCAGCAAACCGTACATCTCCAAAAGCAATGCCGTAGCTGAGAGGGCAATCCGCTCCGTGCTTGAAGGTGCAAGAGTGAACCTATGTCAAGCGGGACTTCACCACATTTACTGGCCCCACGCAGCGAGACATTGGTGTTTCATGCAGGACGTGTTGAACAACCAAAGTGGAACTAGCCCATGGAAGCTGAGATTTGGTGATCACTCCAAGGATCCCTGCGTTCCTTTTGGGGCATTGGTTCACTATTGGATGGGTCCAAGCAAGAAACAAAAGGGCAACCTTAGGTTCGAGCCCACATCATCGCCAGGCGTCTTTCTCGGATATGTGGTACACCCTGAATTCATGTTCAGAAAAGAATACTTCGTTGCTCCATTGAAGTCGTTGATCGATTCACCAATGGCTGAAGCATCGACAGTACTTCGCGTCAGTAAAATTGACATTCCCCAATCCGTCTCATTCCCAGTTGCCGAAAATCAGAAACTGATCTCAGGTGACTCCGTTGAAGCACAGGTTGATCGCATTGAGGAGCTCATTGAGAGAACCTTTGAAGATCAAGATGCGAAGCCCGTGCGAGAGCCGGAGCCGAAGGTCAAAGATATTGAAGCTGGGGAGCCGGTCGAATCATCTATGGCAAATGCCGTTCACCACCCAGTATGGTTGGCTTTCATGAAGCATGTCGACTTTCAAGAAGGATGGTTCGAGTACGCTGGTTGTCATGTCAATGCCAAAGAGTTTTCAGAAACATACGTCAAGCCAATCGACAAATTCAACGCGTCAGATTTTCCATTCAGGACTACCTGCTACAAACTTGACAATGCCTGGTTTGTCCTGGAAGAAAACTTGAAGATTGATCCTGCGACGTGGATCTTGAAGCAGAAACATTGAATTGTGAAGTCATGACAACCATCTTCTCACCAGAACCCATCGACTTGAGAACTCGTCATGATGACCGTCCGGGTGGTGATGATGATGAAGATGGGGGTGACGACGATGACGATGCTAATAAGATAGAAGTGATCGATCCAACCACCGGAAAAATTGAGAAGATTGCACGCAATGATCCAAGTTATTACAGTGCATCAGGTTTTAAAGCCCGTAGGTACAAGGGTTCCAGCAAGCCAATGGATATACCCACCTTCATTTGGCAATCCATGTCCGTCAAAGCCAGGAAGGTTGCCATCGAAGAGGAGCAGAAGAAGATTGCCCGTATCGAAGCTGAAAAGAAGAAGGCCCAACGCTCCGCAGCAGAACTCAAGCGCGCTGAGAAGCGTGAGCCGGGTGTTGCCGCCGTCCTCAATCAGTTGTATCAGGCATACCATCAAGATGATGTTAGCATTCCTGCCATGCCAGTATGCAACTATAATCCACAAAGGCGTCGGGAAAAGATGGTTAGAGTGACGATCCATTCAGGTGAACGAATCATCAACACGCTTGTTGCCAGACCAGTCAACAGAAAAGAGATTCGAGCAAATCCCAAAGCTCAAGCAGCTCTCGATGTTGAGTGGGAGAAGCTAGTCAAGAAATCAGCGTGGTTGTATGATACGGTTGAAGAATGGTCGAAGATATCATCAGGTGCCAAGAAGAGTGGAAAGAAAGTGCATGTAGGAAAGGTATTTGAGATCTGCGTTGGAAAAGGTAGTGAGCTCCCAGAAGGACATAAGCTCAGAAAGTTCAAAGGGCGAACCGTGTTTCAGGGCAACAACGTTCGAGATGAAAATGCAGATGTTGCATTATTCTCAGAACTCGGTTCATCCCCTGCTACTATGGAAGCGGGAAAAGCAGTTGATGCATATGGATGCCAGCCCGGATTCAGCAGAACGATGGTGTTCAAGCCTACACCCAGGCGTTGATGAAAGGTACCGAGACTTGGGTTGAAATCCCCCAAGATAGGTGGCCGAAGTCTTGGATAGGCAAGTACAAACGCCCGGTCTGCAAAATGAGAATCGCTCTGTATGGACATCCCGATTCGGGGGGCTTGTGGGAGATGCACTGCGAAAAGATGTTATATGAAGTAGGTTTCATAATGCCGGATCCGGAAGGCTGGCCAAGTGTTTTCTTTCATCCCGAAATGAAGCTCCTACTTGTGGTATATGTAGATGACTTCAAAATGGCTGGTCCCAAAAGTCAGATGGCCAAAGGTTGGGAAATGATCGGGTCACGCATTGACATGGATATCCCGGGGAATGTCAACCGTTACCTTGGATGTGACCACGTGCTACAGGACGGCATTCGTCTTCCAGTAACCGCGCATCCTTTTGCCCATCTCTTTGACAAGTCCTTGCCAGATCCAGCCGCCAAACCGGCCGCTGCTGCCAACAGGACTCAGGATTTCTGGGAAGTTGTACCAGACAAAGGCATCTACATCAGGCATCATTGTCAACCAAGGAAAAGCATGTATGTTCCAGACCCAGACATAATCAAAGAATGTGATCTTTCCAGTGTTCGTTGCACAGTTGTGTTGCAAAGCTCGTCGGAAGACGATGCCAATGCTCAATGGGACCTGTTCCATGATGAAAATGGTGCACCGAACCAAGGAAGAAAGCATCCATCCATGTGGGTCGGTTCAACATACTTGTTCACAAGACAATGTAAGGACCCCAAAAGGGCTATGGCCAGTGTCAAACGTGACAAGAACACAGCGAAGAAGAAAGCAAGAGCAGAAGGTTTCTCGTACATGGATCAACTGTTTGAAAATCAGCCATGCATGAAAAAGCCAGTCAACGTCATGACCTACGACATGAAGCCGTTCTTGGAATCATGTGTCAGTCGGTATTTGACCCTAGCCAAGAAGGATGTGTCATCGCTCAAAAGGGTTCAGACTCCATTTCATGAGGAACGCATTGATAGACCAACCCTCGCTGAGGAAGAACCAAGGGGATCACTTGCCCCAATCGCAACCCGCGTACTCATGAAGATTCTGTTTGCCGCCAGGATGGCACGCTTCGACCTTCTCCGGGCAGTTCAGGGCCTTGCGGCCCGGGTTACCAAATGGTCTGCCGATTGTGACAAGGCTTTGCACAGGTTGGTTTCCTACATCCATCACACCCTTGATGTTAAGCTTACAGCATTCATAGGTGATCCAATTGAGCAATGCAGATTGTGGTGTTTCGCTGATGCTGATCATGCAGGTGAGTATGACAATCGTAGCACCACCGGTTGTTTCCTAGTCCTCTTAGGGCCCAATACCTACTTCCCGTTGACTGCCTTCAGCAAGAAACAAACCAGTGTCTCCATATCCAGCACCGAAAGTGAAGTAGTTGCAGCAAACATCTCATTGCGTTCTGTCGGCTTACCTTCTTCCGGTCTTTGGGCTTACCTACAGAAAGCGGGGGGAGAGCAAAAGAACCGACAAAACAATTCGAGAGGATTGCCAACTACCAACACTGTTACAAAGACTGAAAGAGATGGTGATCACTGGGAGTTCGATGTCAATCGAAGAATACTTGCTAGAGTGCATGTCAAGCCACGGACCCATCTATATGACCCAAAGGACTCCGATACCATTCCCGTTCCCATCCAAAGGATTGGAAGGTTCAGGACCACGGTCGTCAACATGGAGGGATCAGTGGACTTCAAGCAGGACAAATGGGAAGTGAAGGGCGCATATCCAACCGTCAAGTCATGGACTGGCAAAACATTCTTCCGAGTGTACGGACCATATGACGCTGACTACACAGTTGAAGCTAGCGAGGTTCGTGAAGCCACCACTGACTGGGAATTCGTGGGTAACGAGAGACATGGGGAGCTCATGCTGTCGCTCATCACCAAACAGTCCATCAAAGGGGTCTTCGTTGAAGACAATCAGGCAACCATTCGAATTCTTGAGAGTGGGAGGTCCCCGGCTTTTAGGCGCACGGATAAGACCCAAAGAGTGAACCTATCTTGGCTCAGCGAACAATTCAAGAGAAGATGGTACGAGTTGGTTCATGGGCCCACTGTTCTCCAGGCGGCCGATATTCTGACCAAACCCTTCACCAATGCTGAGAAGTGGAAATTAGCAGTGTCACTGTTGTCTCACATGCTTTCTGCCCAGGCATCAGATTCCCCAAAGGGTTCAAATGGACCCTCATCACGGCGGCCACAGGCGGCTGCTGTGGAGCAAAGCTCAGGGGAACCTGATGCCGGCAGTGCTTCAGACGGTCCGATGCCCCAGAGACTTATCATTGAAGAGTGTTCTGATCCAGCTTCACGCTTGAGTGATCCTTCACGCTTGAGTGCACATGGGTGTCGGGTTGTTCAGTTCACCAAGAAGCACAGCCTGTTGGATGCCAAATATAGGGAGTATGTTGTGAACATTGTGAACAGTTTTCCCAAAACCAAGAATGTTCTCGTTTGGGTCAGCCTTCCGTGCACGGGGGGTACCTCATGGTCATATGTCAACATGAAGATTCCCAGTGCTGCACAAAAGGTGATCGCCCATGTTGTATTGTTCAAGAGACTTTGGAAAGCAATGAAGTCGTTCTTGAACGCCATAGAGCGGGATCACTACATTGCCATTGAATGGCCAAAAGGTTGCAGGTACTGGAAGTTTCCTTTCGTTGTCAGATTCATTGAGGACCAAGGCCTACTCATGTACGATTTCAACGGTTGTATGGTTGGTACAAAGGATGAAAAAGGAAACCCAATCAAGAAACCATGGTCAATCGCCACCGATTGTGGTTTAGTTGGAATGGAGCTCAGTCGATTCAAATGTGATGACTCTCACAATCATGTTCAAGGGAGAGGATCTTCACTCAGACACACGGAATCGTACACCGAGCTAATGGTTGATACCATTCATCATGCCTTCCAACAGCTCTCTCAGATCAAAGTACGCCCCAGACGATCCCTTGCGCTACCCTTGCATTCCCATCATGTCGTCCACCGTCATGCCAAAGGAGGATGTTGCCCGCTATGAAGCGATGATGGCAGTTGCGCGCCGAGAGGTGAACGCCGTGGCAGATCACCTGAAGGTCAGCGTCTACCAGAATGCGTCTGACTGGTGCCGCCGCTTCTCCGAGGCAAGGGTGGCTGGCATTGGTACCGTCTTCTTGGACGGGTACGCCGGTGCCAACATGTTGGGATCGGGTCAGGTCCCGCTTGGCTCCATGGTGGACTCGCTGTTGTCCAGCGACTCGATCAATTCCTTCAAGTCCTACCTCGAGATGAACGAGCAGCTGAATGAGCATCCTGACATGATGTATGCTGCCGTTCCATGCCCACCGAAAGGTGAGGTCGACGTTTTGATTGTGGGCGACTCCAGCATCGCGCTGGTGTCGAACCCTTTCAATCCTGATGCTCGCCAACGCCTTAGTTGGGGCGACCTTCTCCAGGGAACCAAAATTGAAGGAGTTCGTGAGGTCCATCATAAGATGACCTGGGGCAAGGGCCTGGTCCAGATCCTGGAGGCGATCCGGCAGAAGAAGGCAGAGGTCGAACTGCACCACAGAGCCAACGGAACCCCTCCACGCAAGTGGTTGGTCCTTGTTGGCTGGGCCGGCAACGACGTTCACGGGGATTCCGGCTATCAGGGCTGTGAGTGGACTCACAAGCCGTGCTGGAATCGAACGGAAGCCGACCGAAAGGTCGCGGCCGACTATGCCAAAAGGAGATATGACCTTGTCGAATGCTCCATCAACGAGTTCCTGGATTTCAAGGACGAGGACGACAGCATCCTCGACTTCCTGTTCATCGGGAACGCTGAAGCGAAACGCTACAAGCTCCCGGCTTCGTACAACTGTGCCATGGGACAGTGGTTTAGTAGGCTCAGCCAGGGTGGCATTCAGTGCATTTGCTCCGATGTGATCGCAAGCAATTGCAGCAAGTATGATCAGTATCATTTGGTCGACGACCCTTTCAACAGGTCGACTGTGATCAGGGCAGTGTCCTCCATGATCAAATTTCATCTTGCTGCACTTGACATCATGAGCGTCGGCGCCCAAGTCAAGGTCGAGGCAGAGAAAATGGCGTCTCCTGACATCTTGAAAGCCGGTGTGGAAACCTGGCCGCATTTGCTGTCCTTCAAAGTCGCACTCCAAGAAACTCGCGTGGTTCAAGAGTTCCTCCGCCAGTCAAGAGCCCCGGTGACGACCCCAGCAACTCTCAATCAAGCATGTCAAGAAGCTGATGAAGAGATCATGCAGTGGTGCGCCGCGGCGGTCGACGATGCAGAGGACAATGCCACTCGAGAGGGTCGGCCAGTTGGACAAGACTTCACCCGGGAGGAGACTACATCCATGATGCCCATCGACGTTGTGGACAATGACTCCGAGGATGAAGAGGCAAGGATCCGCATGCACATTCAAAAGGACCTTGACGAAGCGGTTGAGGCGGGTTTCAGCACTGTCCAAGACGATGAATTCGAGGTCATCGAGAAGGACATCCCAGAGAAAGGAGGCTGGACCGAGGCCGAGAAGACCAGACCAGGCATTCTCAATCCCTTTGATGAAAGTGAGAAACCCTTCACAATCATCGATGATGAAGGCAAGGAAGTTGCCCGAGACGAGGAGTCCAATGAGCCCATCGGTGAAGAGGTTGACTTCGGCGGCAGTGATGTTGAGGTGATCGAAGCAAAGCGAGCCGAAAGGCCTGCCGCTGGTTCTACTGAGGTGTCCCCACCTTTGATGAAATCTGCGGCCAAGGCACATGCGGTGAAAAAGATGCCTCACCAAAGCCGAAGATCGACCCGGTGACCATCAGACTTGAAGAGGCCACTGAGAAAGCGGAGGAGGCCGTCTGGCTCGATCCCCAGGATCTTGCCGCGAGGTTCCCGTACAAGACCACCGAGTACGGCAGGCCGAACCTCCTCAGCCGCAAGCTGACCTATCTTCTGCGGGGTCATGCATTGGCGTGGGGCAAGAAGTCTCCGGATTTCAATGCCGCCGAACTCTCTGCAGACTGGGAGCAGACCAAAAACATCCTTCGGGAAAGGTCACCGGCGTCCAAGATTGGGAGATCCTTCAAGTCATCCGATCTTCGGACTCCAGACGCTTCCAAGTGAAGGTCACTCGTGTCGAGCAGGATGCAACCTGGAAAGGTTTGCCATGGAAGCCTATTGCACTGAGAGCGTTCCAGGGCCACAGCATTGCTGGACGTGGCGAAGCTCAGCTCGGTCGTCACCTTGGATCCCGACTTCAAAGCTGTCGACCTGGACCAGCCTCTCAGGTTCCCACGTGTGAACTCCAGGCCGGACGTGAACCAAGAGCTTTTGGATCGTTTGCCCAAGGTTATCTATCACTCATGTGATCGACAAACGATGATGAACATCATCGAGAACGGCATGGTGCCTGGTGGTTGGCCTCGCTCAACTGGGCGGGCCCACAACTACTTCATCACAATGCCTCCTTGGGACGCCAATCGAAGAAAGCTCGCGGGAACGCGTGCCGGGAAACAATATTACCTGCCTTTTGACACAGAGCTGGCAGAGCGGTGTTCGCTTGTTCAGGACAGATGAGGCCATTATGTCGCCTGACTTCGTGACCAACGACCTCCTCATGTGTGCATACGACGCGGTGAACCGTGAGTTCGTTTGGACAAACAGAGGTTATACGTTCGCGAGATCAGCCTACAATGAGTTCATCAAGAAGAGCAAGGAGCAAAATCAGGTCTTGGCTGAAAGCAAAAAGACCAAAAAGACCAAGATGTACCAGCTGCTCAAGCTGCTCACGGAGAACTTTGCCTGAAAAGCCGAGCCAGACCAGAATGGATCCATCCAAAGCATGGTGATTAAGACTTCTCTCAGAACTGGAGACCAGGGAGTTGTCGAGGACTTCACGGTTGGAACCTTCGCCATCTCAAGGTGGAGCCGTCCGAAAGGCCGAAAGGGCGGCCGAGGTGGGCCGAGGGCCGAGAAAGGTCTCTGCCGAGGCCGCTCTCGAAAACTTGACCCCTGAGTGCAACATCGGCAGGTTGGTGAAGCAAATCAACCGATTCTGAACTGCCCATTCTGTGGAAAGGTGTCCAGGCCAAGTGGACGGATTCTTGTGTCCACATTGATGGGTGGAAGCGTGGAAGGATTCACGCATTGCTACTGAGCTTTGCCGACTGGAAAGTCAGGCCGCGGAATTGGGTGTCACAATGTCTCTTGACAAAGTGACCGCTATCCAACCCAGAAGGCAACGACTTTCGGACCGCAATGCCGCAGAGGGCAGACGTGGTGGGAAATCGAACTACGCCGCTCTCCGGGACACCGCCAAGAACCACCAGCGCAGGGCAAGAGCGGGTGGCTTCGATTCCATTGCAGCAAGGTTGGAAGGCGACCCCTTCTACCAGCACAATTGTGCGATGGCGCAGTGAGTGTCGCCATCAGCCCCGAGTTCGACAGGACCTTTGAACAACGGGAACATGGACAGGGCACCGGCGTGCAAACCCGCCTGGTCTTCATGACGAGTGAGACCCGTTCATTGGACGACGCCTTCGATGTCACCCACGAGGCCTACATCGCTCACCATGGCAGGTTCTTTACCCTTGCTCAATTTGCGGTGTACGCTGTCAAAGTTGTGAAAGCACGTGGGGAACCCGTGCCGCAGATCTACGGTTGGAATGGGTTGATCATGCCTGCTGAGGCGCCAACAGTTGCTGATCAATTCGTTGATCTTGCTGGATTCGCCAGGCTGAAGCCTTTGAGACCAACTTTGACGTGCTCAAAGCCGATCAACACATGTCAACGAAGAGAACTGCGGTGGCATCCCCAGTCGACACCTTTCCCATGGACAAATCCAAGGTGACCACGGAGAACATTGAAGGACGATTCAGAAGCTTCAATCCGAAAGTGGTCAACAAGGGCTCCAAGGGAAAGCGCGCTGAAAAGGGTGCCGGACGACAAGACTCATCAGATGCTTGGAAGGGATACCAGAAGGGACAATGGGATGATCGTCGAGGAGGTTACCAGCAGAGTCGGGATCAAGGATCATGGAGTTGGAGCAGTTGGCAACAGAGGCAATGGGATGACCAGGCCTGCTTCGTTTGTGGATCCCCTTACCACTGGGCTCGTGACTGTCCTGACAGAACTCGAGAACAGAAAGGCAAAGGTGGCAAGTGGGAAAGACAAAGCAGTCCGAAAGGTTCTGCCGGTGGCTCCAAGGGCTACGCGCCCCGAGGCAAAGGATCTTCTGATCGACCATTCAAAGGTCAGAGAATCCAACCGGTGCTGAACCCTCAGGCAGTTCGCGCTGCAAGCCCACAAGAAGTGGAGAGGCTGAGACGCGAGAGGCAGAACCCTCCGCCATTGCCGCCAAGCCCAAGGCTCCGTGCTGACCGTGGACCAGCTCCTGCAATGACTCCAACGCAGCCAGATCATCCACCACCGTCGGCGGGTACGGCAGCTCCAAAGTCACCTGACCAACCGCCAAGGACCTCGACAGTGACATTGACACCCAGGTCTCCGGACGACAGTGCAATGGACACCACTGCCGGTGCTACAAGTGCACCCATTGTCGATGCTCCTGCGGAAGCTGAGCCGAATGCTACACCTCAGACTGAGCAGGCCTCCGGGTCTGCTGAACCAGCATCCGGTTCGGGCTCCAGGCGACAACGCCAGGTTGTTGGCGAGGAGGTGATTTTCATCAACAGCATCCCGTACACCGTCACGAAGTTCGACGATGGTTCTCAAGAAGTGTCATCCTGGTGATCGAATGAGAGTGGCTTGAGGAAAGTTGACAGGTAAAATCCTGAGCTCACCATTAAGTTCCGTATGTTATCTTTGCTTGATCCATGCTCACCGAGAGGTGCAGCCAAATTTCAACTGTGCCTGTTTTGCGAGTGTTCCCATGTGGATCACATCCTTTATCTAATTCATTCCAACTATGAGTTTGCCATGATTTGCATCGCTACTTAGCACCAAGCTCACGGCAGGAGCCTTTGCAACGGCGACAGCAAAACGTTTTTGAAGCTGTTGCGAGAGCTCAGCCGTCGTGGTGTGTATTGAATGGCGTTCATGGCCGATCCGAACAAAAAGTGCGAAGCTGCTCACTGCATTTTGCATCTTTCATGCGTTCGTTGTGCATCCGTTTGCCGTAGCTTAAATCCAACTAATTAGTTTAGGCACTGTAAAGGCAGTGTGCCTAAGCCGTAGGTTGGTAGCTGATTTTGCTTTCAAAAGATTTAGGCACAGTCCAATCATGTTGCCTAACCACAAACACGAGTTCCTATGTACTTTGTTTTGCAGCCCATTGTCTCCCGAGGTCTGCCGATGCCATTGTGGTCCTGCGCTTCCGGCCTCCGTGTGAAACTTCGGACGGCGGGGGGTGTATTTAATGGGATCACATGGCATAGTGTACATAAGGGTTTGACTACCTCGTGTTATGGCTCAAGAAAAAGAGTAGCTGCTTTCAGGCTTGTTGTGGCTGTATTGCCTGTAAATTCAGCTTGTTTGGATTGCTGAAAGCAGCACAAGTGTCATTCAAAATCGCTGTGCGCAATGCGAGGGAGTTTGCAGGACCAGGTTCTCAGATGATCACGTTTGTTTGGCAGGCTGAGCCCCTTGAGCCGAAGTTGGCAGAAGGGAAGGCGCTTCACAAGCAGAAGTATGGTGAAGTAGATGAGGATGCCCATGCTTTGATTTCTTTGATGGTAGAAGTCGAGAGCTTCCAAGGTGTGACGTTTGTCGTAGGCAGATTCTCAAGCCGTGTTTTTTTTTGCCACTTGTCCCATGGATACCCTTCTCACATTTTTGACCCATGATTAATCTCTGGTTGAATGGCCTGGTTGAATGCCATTCAAACTGTTTCATGAACCACGGAGATTCATGACTGACATCTCGGTTTTTTGCTGAGCTTGGACTTGCTTCTCTACGGGGATAGATTAGTCTTACCAGAGAATTACTGGTGATGAGTACGTTATCTTTTGAGAATCACCCAAAGCCTTTCGACAGCAGAGCCACTCTGACTTGACCTAGCTTCAGGATGCTTCAGGTGACCAGCCGCAATTTCATTTGATACTTGCAACTGGGAGACTCACATAAACAGATTTTTGAACCGTCCCACGATTTCTGATCTTTAATGGTTTATATACCTGATCATAATCCGTCTATGCTTCAATTGCCTGTGTTCGCAACGTCTCTTGAAAGTGATGATTCATCATTCGGCAAGCTGCCCGAAAGAAAATCACTACGATCCTCCATCATACATCATTGGTCATTGATAATCAGTAAAGGCAAATTTTCACCATGAAATGTTCAATTTTAAACCATTGCAGGCAATGGTTTAAGGTCAGTAGGAGCCACATTAGTGTAGCCCAGGCTAATCAACCAAGGAACATTACTATACTAGCAATCATGAGTAATTTGTGTGGAAGGGGCAGTGCTTGTGTGTAAACATCCGCCAAGCACCTGAATATTGTTTTTGGTTGAATTGCGTTTTTACTTTTCATGTTGCTTCAATAGTATGTTTGGGTTGTTGCTTCGTTTTTCAGTTATGCTGAAGCAAGGAGCTATGCTGAGCAATAGCCCATATTGGTTTATGCCGAGTCATAGTCCCTGAAAGCGGCCACGCCTCAGGCGGTGGAAACTTCTGGAAAAGAATTTTGTGAGGTTCGGCAGCTCCTGTAGGGCAGCCTCGGTTAATTTCTATGACAACAGCATTCACGTTTGGAAAGCCGAACCGCTGTGGTATGTGAAGTGCATTTGCCCAAGGGTGTCTATGGCGTGCCACCCTGTCCTTTTGGTGTCTTGATATGCATCTGAAGCTACTTCGGTGTTGGTGTCTTGCCCAGCTCACAGCTTCAATCACATTGACCTTCATGTCCAGGTGCAAAGATTTAATGCTCAAGAAGCTGCTGAGTGGATCTCCAGCCGATACCAGGCATGTCGCCGTTTTTGAGTGCCACTATGAGGCAGTCTTCAAATACGTCGCAGGCTGTTATGGAGCAATACGAAGCGCAGAAACTGTGATAGCCTTAGAACTGATGCTGATACGGCTTCAATGGTAGAGCTTCCGCTTCTTCCCCGAACAGATCGGCGCCAAGGACTGGAAAATATGACATCCGTTTGGCATCGGATCTGTGCCTTGGCATGTCCAATATGCATACGACTAAAGGCCCTTCATCTTCCTTTGATGTCCGTGTCTTGCCACTTGAATGGAGTGTAAGATGTCCGTGTCCATGTCCGTGTCTTGCCCTTCATCTTCCTTTGATGCGTGTAAATTGAAAGAACAAACACGTTCTGTATTCATATGTGCATGCCCAGAGATTGCAGGTTGGAAGAGGCCGAAGGAGGGGGCGACGGATCGAGCGCCTGCGAAGTCACCCCTGGTCGATGGACAGGGGGGGTTCTCGAGTCTACGACAAATATGTGGGTCTCAAAATGGGGAACCCCAAAAATGGATGGTCAAGTTATGGTTACCTTCTTTGCGATAAATTCGACGACTATTAATGGATGATTGAGGGGTACCCTTACTTTGAGAAACAACCATATGTGAACGCAGAAGCGCAAAACATTTGAACGGTATGCGGGGGATTTGTGCAGTCGCTGTCCTGAAAACATTTTTTTTACATCGAACACCTACAAAACAGATGACTTTGAGCAGGTTCATGACTTTGATTTTTAGGACAGGAACACTGGTGTGGATCAGGGTCACGGTGTGAAGCCGAACCTGTCATAATTACTTGTGAATCCGCATACCTCACATATGGCAGTTGAGGAATGCAATCCTTGCTGAAACCTGGTGGCTTCATGGAGATCAGCGAACAGTTGGTTTGACAGCAATATCTCTAATTCTTTGGGGGAGGGGGACGCCTTTTCCATTCTTCTTTGCCTGGAGTCCTTCTCTCTTCGTCTTCCTCAAATATTTCCATACTTCCCCTGGATTCCTCAAGATTGCTTGGAAAAGCTTACTGATCACGAACATCAAATCCGGACGTGCTCATGCGACCAGCCACATCAGTTCCCCTCAACCTTCTTTTCTTCACTTTCCTCTTCCAAGCTCATCGCCTGGTCTTTGGTGATAGGAGGTATGATGATAGGAATGCCGGAATGGTGTCCAACCTCCTCTCCTCTTCTGTTCAGTAAATCATTATTCCAAAATTCACCATCATTATTAGTATTGTCATTATGTTTATTGTTATCAATTCTATTATTCGTATTATTATCATTGGTAATACTATTGTTGTTATTTATTATTTTTACTATTTGTCACTTTCATAGACAGTTGATTCCATTCGACATGCGATGTTGTCATGCCATTTGACGCGCCATTCCGTACAGGTGCCAAAACCTGATCGTACTGAGCGCGCTGCGAAGGTCCAGTGCTCCAACAACGGACTAAGAGCATAGTCATTATTCAGAATGTCACGACCTACAAAGGGTGATTGAGATTTTGTGCCAAACAAAATCAACGAGTGATCGGGTTGCTTAAAGTAGACAGCTCACAAAGGGAAAATTCATAGATAATGATTTGTTGAATGATAATGCATCATGAATAGTTTATCCTGTGCACAGCGTGTTGCCTGTTGCGGCTGCAGACATACTTGTGCAAGCTCCACGTGATGGGCCGATGCCGCGAGGGACAGGAGCATTGTAAGCATGAACCGCAGTTGAGAACAGCAACTTGTGTGTGGCTAAGTCTCCATAATAACTTAGGCCAACGTAGAATGTTCATTTGTCTTTAACTATAAAAAAGAGTTGCTGTTTTGCTTGTCATAAAAGGATGTGTTTTGCTTGTCAAGCCGCAGGAGTGCCCTCATGCGCATGGTAAAGATGAGCTGGCCGAGTCTCTGCAGGTGCAGTCCGGTGCAGTCCTTTGTAGCCTTCCTTCCTTTTAATGTCTAAACTTGGGAAATCTGCCCTCTTAAGCGTCACACATTGACCGCGCAAGACGGTGGCGGAAGTTTCCAAACAGAATAAGAGAAGAAGATGATGACGATGATGATGACGATGATGATGATGATGTTGATGCCGGCGACGATGATGCTGATGATGACGATGCTGCTGCTGCTGATGATAATGACGATGATGTGATGATGATGATGATGATGATGATGCTGATGATGTTGATGATGAGGGTGACGATGATGATGATGACGAGGATAATGACGATGATGACGATGATGATGACGACGATGATGAAGACGATGATGAAGACGATGATGATGACGATGCTGATGATGACGATGCTGATGATGACGTTGATGCTGATGATTTTGATGATGACGATGCTGATGATGACGATGATGATGACGACGATGATGAAGACGATGATGATGAACACGATGCTGATGATGGGGCTGATGATGATGATGACGACGACGACGACGATGATGACGATGATGACGATGATGATGAAAACGATGCTGATGATGACAATGCTGATGATGCGGCTGATGATGATGATGTTGATGATTGTAGCTGAATGATGATGATGCCGGCGACGATGATGCTGATGATGACGATGATGATGATGATGATGATGATGATGTTGATGATGATGATGACGATGCTGATGATGTTGATGATGAGGGTGACGATGATGATGATGACGATGATAATGACGATGCTGCTGATGATGATGCTGATGATGACGATGATGAAGACAATGATGATGATGATGACGATGATGATGAACACGATGCTGATGAATACAATGCTGATGATCATGATGCTGATGATGACAATGCTGATGATGACGATGATGATGATGATGTTGATGCCGGCGACGATGATGCTGATGATGACGATGCTGCTGCTGATGATGATGATGACGATGATGTGATGATGACGATGATGAACATGATGTTGATGATGATGATGATGACGATGCTGCTGCTGCTAATGATGATGACGATGATGTGATGATGATGATGCTGATGATGACGATGACGATGCTGATGATGATGACGAGGATAATGACGATGATGATGATGATGACGATGCTGATGATGAAGATGCTGATGATGACGATGATGATGATGAAGATGCCGATGATGACGATGATGATGATGACGATGATGATGATGATGACGATGCTGATGATGACGATGATGATAATGATGATGATGCTGATGATGTTGATGCCGGCGACGATGATGCTGATGATGACGATGATGTGATGATGATGATGATGATGATCATGATGATGATGATGCTGATGCTGATGATGTTGATGATGAGGGTGACGATGATGATGATGACGATGATGACGATGATGATGATGACGATGATGATGACGACGATGATGAAGACAATGATGATGACGATGCTGATGATGACGATGCTGATGATGACGAGGATAATGACGATGATGATGATGACGATGCTGCTGCTGCTGCTGATGATGACGATGATGATGATGACGATGATTTGATGAAGATGATGCTGATGATGACGATGATGATGATGATGTTGGTGATTGTGGCTGAATGATGATGATGATGCTGACGATGATGATGATGATGATGATGATGACGATGCTGCTGCTGCTGCTGATGATGATGATGATGACGATGATTTGATGAAGATGATGCTGATGATGACTATGATGATGATGATGATGATGACGAGGATAATGACGATGATGGTGATAACGATGATGATGACGATGCTGATGATGACGATGCTGATGATGACGTTGATGATGATGATTTTGATGATGACGATGCTGATGATGACGATGATGATGACAACGATGATGATGATGAAGATGCTGACGATGACGATGATGATGATGATGACGATGATGACGATGCTGATGATGACGATGCTGATAATGACGATGATGATGATAGTGATGCTGACGATGATGATGATGATGGTGATGATGATGATGACGATGATGACGATGCTGCTGCTGCTGATGATGATGATGAGGGTGACGATGATTGCGATATGTGCATGGTTGTATGAGTGTAAATGTAAGATTCTGTGTGAATGTTTGTACAACTGAATTTATGTGATTGTATCTGTGTGATTGTATGATTATATGTGCATGATTGTACGTGTATGATTGTATGTACATGTTTCTTTGATTATATGCGCATAATTGGATGTATACACTTGCGCCTGCATGATTATATGTGTAACGCTTGTGTAGCCTTCGCGCTTGATGTGATGATAATGACAACATGGCCACATGCAATTACATGACAGTGCATGATCGTATTTATGTTTGGTTTAACCCGAAACATCATTACATGATTGTATGATTGCCCCCTCGAAATTATATGTGTTTGGATTTGGCAAACATGTGCTTCAGCGACGCAATGTAAACACGTGTGAAACGTGAAGAAACTTTCAAGCTGTTGGGTATAGCGCTTGAGTCTATTTTTCTTCAGTTGCTTTCTCATAATTTCCAAGCGAAGTATGTTTAGCATTATTTTTGTTTTCTCAGGAACACTGTTGTTTTTTGATAAATGATGCCGATAATTTACACTGTGCCACCTCAAAACTTGAAACTTTGTGAGTCCATGTGCTACCTCACACCTCACAGCGCGTATCATATCCTGGGATGCGACCAGGGCCGTGCTTGCGGCCATGGCCAACATCCAGAGCACGCGTTGTGAATGGCCCAGGGATCACTGATTCAACGGATATTTATGTGAAAGGTTTCAACGCTTTCAACAATCAATCGGATATTCATTGGTTCCACTTGACTCAGATGATGTCCACGGTGCTTGTGCTTGAGGGGTTGGACTCAGGCAGCACAGACAGCTAGAGGAGCGACAGCTGAAGGAGCAACAAAGACGTTCCCGTGCGCTAGGCGCGATGCGCGATGGAGTTTGCGCCATGGAGTTTGTTCACCATTATATTCCGCATGTTTAGATTCACATATTGTGTACAAGGAGACATATACATCATATATGCGTTGATATGTCTCTGTGATTTGAACCATGATATGGTGATGGATCCAATGTACATGATGATTCATGCTGATTGAACCAATGGCTCTGCAAGGCGTACTTCTTGGCAACACTGTTGCCTCGGACGCGCTGCCTGAGGCAATCGCCAAGGGCCAACCCCGCCTCCAACCAACAGCTGACCACATCTGAACCATGATGAACCAACACGGTGGCTAAAGCGGCTCAGGGTGACAATTTTTTGGAACTTAAAAAATTTGGAATCAATTACATTTAGGTTGTGACAAACATTTGCCATTACATCAACTAATGGTTAGAGCCAGAATGGTACGAAGAAACATTTATTGGTGTACTGGTATACGGCTATCAGACCAATGACATTCAATCACCATAGCCAGATTAGTGTAACTATCACTGGATGAGAGGACGTCAAACAAATCAGGACTTATAGCAATCAACCGCAATTTGTCAATGATAGCCTGCTGCTACTCGGCTATTCGAATGTGAGTACCAACTGATCGACACAGTGCTTGCTTAGATGGTATGATTGTCAACAGGTTTGGACGTTTGGGCATCGCCAAACCGTGTGGGGGTGACACCTGTGACGCAGAGCATGAGATCAGCATCCTTGTGGGGTGAGCACCATTGTTCTCAGAAGCGCTGCCCCAATGAATATCACACATGAATTGATGACTTTCCAACCAATGAATATCACACAACATGGATACTACTCATAAAGCTATAAATGAGAGACCCATAAGTAAATTAAGGGCAATCCTGATGTTTCGTGTTTTGCGTGGTCACCGATATAGCTACTTTGATGTATTATGATGTGGCGATTGCATGTTACCTGAGTCATGGTGCGGTTGGGGAGTAGGACCATTTGTGATGCATGACTGTACTGCTCATTTACCAATGAGTACTGTACCGTCTATCAACAGCAACCATTGTAACCTGGGGATTCTTCAACATGTGCCTTGGAGACTCGCAAATCGTAGTATCGGTGACCCCATGCAGCCATCCTCGCAAGCAAAAAAGGATGGTGTCACTTTGATATCACGAGTTTAAGTGGTGATATGACAAATCTCAAGCATTACAACAGCACCACTTCTGTTGAAACAGGTCATGGAATGGGCGGCTTCGCGGTTGAGTGCCACACGCTTTGCGTTTCGAGGCAAAAGCATTGCAGTGCATGGGCGGGGCGGTTGCTGCACCAGCCCCCAGTGCTGGGATGGAGATGCTGGGGCAACATGCCACAGGACAAGTGAAGAGTTGCTGGGCAGCACAATGGGATGGTGACTTTAAGCGGATTAATAGTGGCTAATGAAGCTGAAAGTTGGTTGACTACCAGCATCAAGCTGGTTGATAGTGCCTGATAATTGTTAGTTTTGGTTAATAATGGTGTGTACTGATTGATGATGGTTAGTACTGATAGTGATTAATAATGGTTGGTGATGCTGAATGATGCTTAGTATTGGTTGGTCATGCTCCACAAGGGTTGGTGATGGTTCATATATAATGGGTACTGATGTTGCAGAATGGTTGATAGTGTTCTATGATGGTTGAGAATGTAATGGCTGGTACTGGTGGTTGATAACGATTTGTATTGGTTGACTGTAAGCTTAATGATGGTTAACAATGGCTGGCAGAGGTTGATCTAAAGACTTATATATCATGGTTTACGATGATTAATACATGTTAATAGTGTTGCCATCCCAAAATCATGCACTGACTAGACATAGGTGAGACCCATAGCGATTTGCAGCTTAGAACTTTGGCCAAGCAAACGGTTTGGGCGTAGTTTGAAGCAATCATGGGGGGTCCCTGAAGGGAAGCCCTTTTGTTTCAGGAGCAACTACATGCTACATGAAGATGGCATATACAATGACACAGGGTTGTTATTTCTGGAGAGGGGCAGGCTGAATAACAGAGGGTGGAAAAGACTTTTTTTCCCACATCTTCTTGCAGGTGTGTCTGACTTCATTACAAATGGATGATATCAACGACTGATGTAGCGGAAGAAATCTGCCTTGGTGTGGTACCATTTGCCGCTTGCCACAGTCCCTTTCCCGGATCAGAAATGCGATGTGCATGCATGTACATAACTATAGTCTATTGGTGCGTGATATGTCTAGGCATCCTTGGGCGATGTTCAGCGATGTTTTTGTGGACAAGCCATTCTCATATCTTCGGCTCAGTGGTTGCTTAATATTTTCTTTGTGATGGCTTATCACCAACAAGCTACACTAATAACCACTAATAGCCATGGCTTTAACCACTAATAACCCTTAATACCATGGCTTTAACCAGCACCAACCAGTGTCTATTGCCTCATGGCTGTCTTGTCGACGGCGCTGAGGTTTCTTTGCCAAGCGCGGCTATGGTTTCATCAGCATGACGCCGCCGGCCTCAGGAGTGGCCCGGGTTGCGCTGAGCTTGGCATTTTCAGCATGGCTTTGCCAGCAATTTCTATGAAAATATCAAGGAAAATAGGTCGACCAGTGATTTCTGTGGAAGATTTTTCTACTTCGAGGTTGGTTTATCAGACTTCCAGGTTTTCTACTTCCAGGTTAGTAACACTATGCAACACTTAATTAGTTGTAACACTTAATTAGTTGGTTAGGTTATGAGTAAGCTAGCAGTAATGCTTGAAAATGCTCAACAATGCAGGGGGTAGTACCCAACAATAGTCAAAAACAACCCACGATAGCCAAGAACAGTGATTGACAGAAGAGGATAATGAAGACAATGATAAAGAATGAATAATCACTAGCAACCAACCAATCGCTATAAATAGCAGTTATCAATGAGCAATAATCAACAACAGCAATCGACCCTAGTGGTTGAGCGTTGCAAGCGCTGCGAAACTGATCTGGCCTGAAAATCATCAGGGTAGGAAACGGCAATCGTTGCATATAGTTTGCCAGAGAGTAATTATATGGGTTTGTCCCCTTGGCTGGTCATTTTAGTAGGAAACACAAACCAGCTATATAAAAGGGTACATCATTTATGGACAACCCCATATAGACCACAAGGGTTTCTCATCATCTCATGAACGATCATGAACCGCTCACACCAGATTGCGTCGTGCCAAACATATGCTTGCCAAAAGACATCAACCACAAAACAGGAGGCATCAACAAAAACAACAACAACGAGGCAGAAAAGAATGATATCTACGTGACGATAGGGATGTAAGGACGGTGACAAGTTGAACAAGAGATTTCAAGATAGTCTACTACACTTCATCTGACTCCAGAATGGTTGGGTGATCATCATGTTTATTCCGATTCATAGGTATAAACCGACATTCACATTGCTGGGATACCCATAGAAACATTCCACAAAGTGATCCATACTCCCTGTAATATGGCTGTGGGTCAAAATTGGGTACCCAAAAAAACCATTGGTTCATAATAGATTTCCATTATAAATGACCACATTGGGGGTTCATAATTTTGACTCATACCCATATCAAAGATGGAAGAATGCCCACGTCGTCTGATTTGCTGAGCTCACAGGAGATATCTTCTTTGCCAAGCGAGATCTACCCATAGCTATCCAGGCAGGGTAAAGATCTGAATCAAGCCAGGGTCTTTGTACGGAAAAAGGGCTGTATGCAACCGTGAAATTCAGGGTCTACGATTCGTGGGTCCTAATTTGTTCCGTTCCAAAGATTGTCTTGTGTCTTTTTCACTTTCTAGGCTTCTACTTTAGTTCATATGTTTGATATGAGAATGCATCGCATTCTTCCCAAGTGGTTTAGCATCTCGTCGAGTAAAGTTGTCCCTGTTAAAAGGGTTTCAAATGAAGCGCTTCTACGCATCGTTGAGGGACCAGGGCTTCTGCTATTGAAGAAGCAATGCTTTGTGTGTCAAAAATGTTTGGTTGGTGGTTTCAAACATGTTTTTTCACTACTAATTATTGACAAATGGTTGGTTGACTAGTATTTTTCATAAGGGCTGAAACCACCAAACAGATGTTCATTCCTCCAAATCGCTTCTTGCTTAACTGGTCATTTTTGCGTGCATGTGCATATTCAGTATATATTTGGATTTACACACGGTCTACTTACGTATAAATGATGCGTGTACCTTGGAACATAAACTTTGACCAACCTTATGTGTGTCCATCAAACGCAATGGTTTGATTTGTCACCGCCGATGCAACCAGCCACATTTTGCTGCTGTGCACCCCTGGTGATCCAAAAGCCTGAGAAAGCATTGATGATGTAATCTTCTAGTATTGGTTAGCTGCATAGGGTTAATAGCAATCCAAAATCAGCAATATGGATTTGTCACATGATCATCAATTTGGGAGGTGCCATCCTTAGGACACATGGCGGGTACCAATCAGACTTCCTGGTTGGACCATCACACCCACTCCATGGGTTCAAAGGTTGGAGACTGCAGCGATGTCACGCATGGCAAACTTCCACACATGATTGTCGCTTACTATTCACTTATTCAAATGGAACTTCATACTTCTGTTTCATAATGGTTTTCCAAGAAGAACATATTTGATCATATGTGTGTAGACCTGAAAATGGCAGACCTGTGCCGCAGGAACGCCTCCAAGTTATATGCGGGGCCCTGTTGCAGACTCCCTTCACCATCTTGCCACCCCCTGGAGGAGACGAACCTTATTGGTGTGAAAATTGAATTTGACATCGGCAGCAGCAATGATGGTCGGACACAGGCTCGGGATCGTCCGCTCTGCCAAGGGACCTAGATCATGCTATCCTGTGAGAATCCAAATTCGAGTGTTCACATGTTTTTGTTATCCAATAGCCGATTGGCTAAGATAACATTGGTTCCAATACTAAATTCACATAAATTAACTAGTGAATTCCTTGTTGTTACATTGGTTGTTACTTATATGTTACTGTAACAACAAGGTTGATCTCCCAGACTTTTCCACCAGGCCAAGAACCTTCTGTGCATGGATGGCGACAGCAGCAGCTTTGGTATGGTTGGCCCTAAGGGCTCTGGAAAAGGTGGGGCAGCCAGTGGGAAACCTTGGGCCGCCTATCGCCCCGCAGCTGGGAGACTAGGATCCTCCATTTCTGTAGGTGGAAGATGAAATCAAACCCTGGCCATCAAACGTGGCCCCCTGCGCCCCCAAATTTCAATGTTGACGTGTTTGAAGCGGGTTGGCGCGAGTGGACGAAAATATCAAACCCCAGGTGCCAGCAACTCAGCGGCGCATTTTGAACATTGAGATTTGGGGTCTGGGTTTTTTGTTTCCTTCCTTGACTTGGGGTTTGATTTTTTTGTCCACCTGTCTCCTGGCCTCGTTTTTGGTTCCTGCAAACCATCCGTGTGTAACTTTCAATTTTGTTACCCAATACTTCCATCCATGCCATGTGTCCTCAAGGCGATGTGCGTCATATTTGCGCGCGGTCTGTTTTTGGTGAGCTGGCACGTCCTGTCACACATTCACTTTTCTAATTCCGCTGGTATGTTTCTATGTCCTCACTCTGACCTATGCCCAAATGCTGGCATTTTCCTACTTTCTTTCTTCCTTCAAGCTGTGAAGAAGGTGAATCTTTACATGTTGAGTTGTAACTAGCTTCGAATCATAGAATCTCTCACGAATCTCACATGTTGTTTTCTTGATTCCTCACGCCCATGATCTCTGGAGGGAAGATGCCAGCTGGAACTTTGGTCGGATAGTTCAGTCGAACTCAGCTTGACTCCAATCTTGAATCCAACCTTCGATGTTGAGATGAAATATTGGATTCTGAAGCTTTGTCATTTAAGCAGATCTCATTTCAACAGTTTCCATGTTTTTTTTTCTGAAAATCTACTCCATCCTTCGTTGTTGAGAAGAGTTTTGGAAAACAAGTTTCTCTAACGTCCGGATTTTTCCATGGACACTTCACTTCTCTTGAGAGATTTTGGAGTTATGAATTTTATGGATACGATCATGAAAACATATCTCTCCGCGACTGCCTGTAACGAAAGGCTCTAGAGATTAACGTCCTCTCCGTTGGAACGTGCGATCTGAATAAGGAAATGGAGTAGTTTGTTCCGGAAAACCTGGTTCAGAGTTCAGCCCAGATTGCTTAGAGAGGTAAAAGGGACTTGGAGAGCCCAGCTTCGCTCCTCCCAACAGGCCCCTTCCAGCACTTGGATCATAATTCGCTCCTCCCAACACAATGGTTCTATGGACCGTCTTGGCAGCTACGTCAGTTATTTGGCGAAACACAGTTGTTGTTACTGATAATATTTTTTAGATTGAATGTTTCACCATTACCTCTTGGATGTAGTGTACATTGGTCTTGTCATTATGCAGCTACTGTCGGTTGTCATGGTGTGCTTGGCAGCGTTCATATCCAGTCTCAATGCAGGGGCGAGATTGCTTCTGACTTGTTGTTTCGATTTGCAACTCATCATTCATTTGTGCATTATCAAGGTGATAACATAACTAATATTATGGTTTGAGTATGTATATTTATATCCAAGGGATATTGGTTTGGTCGCATGAAAGTCAGGAATGCAAAGTTGAGAATTTGTCGAGAACCTCCTTTTTGACCACTTGTTTCGCAATTAATGCATATTGGACGCTTAACAAAGTTCAGTTGTGTGAAAACAGTCTTCGATATACTCTTAGCGTTCACAAAGCATAATTTATAATTATTACTAACGATTGTTTATGCCTATCCATTTTCATGAACATATTAATATTGTAAACATTAGTGACCGGCTTGTATTATAGTAGGATTCAAGGAGTTAGCATTAAATCGTATGTGTGAAGATATTCTAGATTGAAAGGTTATGAATTGACATCATGCGCCGATAATGATCGAGTAGTTTATTTTTCTTGGTTTTCAGCAACTATTCATCCACTGCTGGTGAATTGTTGGAGGGATCTGAGACAGATAACTCCACAACACAGCAAACTAAGAGAACTAGTGAAAAAAAATCCTCAGAACACCAAGTCACGAGACAAAATCGAGCCGGCCATCATGTAACCATCATTTAACCATCGAACCATCTCCCAAGCATCGAACCTGCCCCAATGTGCATAGCGCCTCCGCGCAGGTGATGCCAGCGATGGGTCTCGTCTCCTGGGGCAGATCCGAGATGTGAACCAGGCGGAGTTTCGGTGCCGCTGGACCAATGGGGGTAGCGTAGCTGGACCAATGGTCAAGCAGCGTGACCTACTGCTATGCTTAAAGGTTACTTAGGGTAGTGGTCAATGAGGGTGACCCATGGTCAGTTAAAGGTTACGGAGGGTCTTGATTAGTAAACCCCCCCCTCAACCAAACCAGGGGGATGTTTAAGAAAAGATTCCTTAAAAACCATTCCTGAGGAATGGAGGATCTACTCTAATCTTCTCTACTCTTCTCCGCTCTTCTCTTCTCTTCTCAACTCTTCTCTTCTCAACTGTTCTCTTCTCTGCTCTTCTCTAATCTTCTCTACTCTTCTCCGCTCTTCTCTTCTCTTCTC
>Ga0126342_10000598_pt1 | contig 41542 bp, 33 predicted proteins | sample Cyp1metagenome_FD_92528 | JGI IMG/M metagenome (GOLD analysis project Ga0126342, IMG submission 92528) | Coral microbial communities from Lord Howe Island, Old Settlement Bay, Australia - Cyphastrea 1 metagenome | ecosystem: Host-associated > Invertebrates > Cnidaria > Coral ...
GACCTGACTGATCCCGATGCATCCGATACGGCGATACGGGTACGGGGCAAAACCAAGTGCCCAAAAGGATCTAAAAGTTATGTGGGTGAACATATCCATATAATTATTCGTGTGTGTTTTGTATGTTTTTGACATACAAAACCGGGGTACCAGCGACGTCTTGCGCATGTCCACATAGTTTCAAGATGTCTCAAGAGCTAGTTGTGAGTCTGAGGCGAATCCTTGTGTCTTGAGGTGATCAGTGAGGAGACGATGTATCCCTCGATAGACCCCTTCGTAACGTGAACGGAACAAATGCTGAAGTCATCATCGTCACACTTCCAAATCTTACAGAAAAGTGAGGTATACAAACTCTCAGCCTGCCGGTTCCTAAAGGGAGCTCGTAGCCTGAAAAAAAGGCCAAGTACTATGAATGGGGGGCTTTTTTGCATTGGCATTCGAGGTGATCAACTTTCAGAACCAGGTACAGTTCACTGGTCAACCACTACTCGTATACTACGGTGAGCATTCCTATCCTAACAGTCCGTCGATTTTGGGCGCACTCATACACTCACCATGGTCTTCCAATGAATTTACCCGTCAAGCTGGGGATACTACGCCCATTTCTACACTCCAAGTTTAGCAAATAGTTTAGCGAATAGTTTAGCTAATAGTTTAGCGCTAAATAAAAACACAATTAATTCATGGTTTCCATCCATTTCCATCCACTCCAATGTGCATTGACTCTACATCTTCCACCAGTGAGATCGTTGATCTGTGCCCCATAGGTTGGTTCAAGTCAGCCAGGTGCAATGCAATGGGGCACTCTCCAGCCCGGTTCAAGTCATCCCGTCGTTGTGTGTGAGCATCCACCTTGAATTCAAAGCCGGCCCCACATGGGTTGCGAAAGTCCAACATGGAATGTACAGCCAAGCACAAACCATGCTGATTTCCTGGATGATCAGCATGCAGATGGGCACCTTGTCGAAATTGCGACAAATGACACCATCAAATCAGAGCTATCGGACACATAGTAAGTAGCTAGATTAGGAAATCATGGTAAGATTTCCACAAATCATGTTTTACATTGTTTTACCCTTTTTCTTTGTAGATGTTTTAGTAATATGTATTGATATGTAGTAATCTACTGTACACTTGGAACACCCCCCAGCCACGCCGGGGCACAGAGCCGCTGGTCATCAAGCACCAGCAGCAAAGCATGGCTGCGATATGACCGAAGAAAAGGATGGGCATCGCAGTAAACCTGATCTCTGGCGACGAAGAACTCACGAAAGTAAGGGATACTACCCTCTGGTTATGACTAACAGTTTGCCATGGAAAGATCCACCCATTTTTAAGTTCGGTAAACCCAGGTAAACCATCTATTTCTATGGGCCATTTATACCATGGCTATGTTAGTCATAACCGGAGGGTAATTATATTTGATAAGGACTGAATCCAGGTATTTCATTGAATCCAACAAAAATAGGGAATTGACCTGAACTGACTTACTTACGATGTTACGTGAGCATTTTTCTCAGCATTTTGCCTGTCAACAGTACTACCGGGATGATGGGGATCAGATATGGGTGTTTTTACCTCATGTCGTCGCTGGCTCAGGGCACCAAGTGTGAAAACATGGGGACTGAATATGATCAGGGGAAATTTAGCAATTTCGCCCACATTTCGATGAGGGATGTGCACCTGCAATTGAAAAACGGACCCTTAAAGTCTTGGGAAGACATTCAGGGGAGCTCATGCTCAATCTGATTCAATCAGCAGTATGGTTCAGGTTCCAACCTAAAGTCTAATGTGGAGTTCACCTTCCCACACCCACACTTCTCTTTTTTGGGTGTTCAAACAATAGTTTTCAGAATGTGTACTCCTGGGTCGGAAGTCATGGGAGAGATGTATAACAGGGGGACATTAGTATCAAGAAATGAAGGGAAAACAACATGGCTATAGACTTCCAATCAACCCTTAAGGTGATATTGTGATCTTGGTTCCTGCGCTTCACATGCTTAGAGGTGCTTGGAATTTCAGGAGTTGTACAAGAAAAAAACGGACAGAAGTGAACCAATGATAACCATAGTGTGAGGGTTAAGACTAGAACACATCACATATTAGCTTGTTTCAGCCTCAAATCAGGACGATTCTTAGTGACTAGTGATAATGTAGCCAATAACTGGCAAATTCAGGTAACACTATGTAAGTGCGCTTTCAACACGGTTTCTTGATGTGTATATATATACACATATGCATACATACATATATACATAATATACCATATACCTTAAAATGTCACCAATCTCACTTAGCAGCTACCTTCTCCGTCGATTCAGAATGAGTTTGAGCGGATGTGATTGACATGATGAAATCATCATCTTGGATAGCGGAGCTGAACAAAGTCCAATTTGTGGTTGCTTAAAAACAATTTTGCAATGGCAATCATGGTTATATATATACATATACAGTATCTATATATATATAGTGTATATATATACAGTATATATATATATACAGTGTGTATATATATATATACAGAGTATATATATATATACACATTTTCGCTGATGATCTTGCCGGTTAAAGAACCAGAGCCATTCATCTTTGCGTACCGATTGCCCAAAAAAAACGGTTTATCATTTGCCCGGTTAAAAATAAGTCATGAAACTGGGTTTCCCCTTTTTTTGGAGGCACACCCATGTGGTTGTCAAGCACAATTCCGACATTAATCCCAAGCTATTATTCCCATGTGTTCAGTGTACGTGGGTTTGTCTGTTAAAATATACATGTTATTATTATAATGTATTGGTTAATCACAATGTTCCCCATAAAAAAATCACAAGAATTGGAGGTTTACCCTATTTTCAGACTTCCCTTGGCACGAGGAACTGCATTCCGCAGAGCACTGCTAAGGCGGCAGCCGCCAGCACCACCAGCGGAGCAGCTGAAGCCAGGGACACCATGGCGAAGCGACGGAGAGTGGCTGATAGGCCACCAAAATGGGAGTTGAAGAACTTTAAGACTTGTAAAACATGGCTTTTCAGTTTTGTTGAGCAAATCCTCAACATGTTTGTTTAGTGATAGGATTAGATCCTGCTTGAAACTGTGGGCTTGAAATTGGTCGGGCCTTGAAATGGGGTTTCAGCATTGGGATACAGGGCCAGTCCACATCGTGATCATCCCGACTTGGGGCGGATGGTCATCCTTTTGATGGCAAGCGCTGCGAAAATGGAAGAAACCATCTCCTGTACCCAACTGTATATACTCTGAAAATCAACTTTCGGGTCCCTTTGAACAAGATCAAAATCACGTTTTCAACAAGCACATCGATTGAAATATGGACAATCAAACACCTACAGCTGAAACTAATTAACGACAACGCAAAGCTTTTTCAATAGGTTCAATTGTTGCCAATCGGTAAGGAAAGAGGTAACACTGTTGGGTTCTTTTTGCTGGACAATGCCTGACAAGGGGGTCGTTCTCGGATTTTGGCCAAAAGAGGCCACTTTCGCACATTCACCTTTTCGGGTTCGATGTGAAGTGAAATCTCTGGCTAATCTCTGGTAACACTTTTAGTTTATCCCACTAAGATTCAGAAGTAGAATCACATATTGGACAGCGGCCCTCTCATTTACTTTCTGTATTCACTGTCTGTGGGTGGACGGATAACCCTATGTGGTGCGTCATTGATTTTCTCTTTGCAACCCTCCAATAACGCCTACGTTCTTTTATTTAGAATTGAAACCCCCAATCGTAAACCCCCGTTGTAATGACTCGTTAATTAGTAAAAAGTTCAGGTGTTTAAGTTCAGTGCTTTTGATGTTTTATTTTTCACCCCACTGCCATTTATACCCCGGTTACCCTCTGGTAAACTAACATAACTATGGAAAATCACAATTTTTAATGGGAAAATCCACTATAAATCACCATTTTCAATAGCTATGTTAAATTACCAGAGAGTACCACCAAAAAGCCACGGGCTTTTTCCGCGAAGCAAGGTGGGCAGCTCCACCTTAGGTGGAGCGTTCACCTGGCGCTGTAATGGGATGATTTTTTGGTCAGAATTGGCGCCCTCGAAATCCTTCCTTATCATGGGATAATGGATATGTAATGGGTATATAAACCATGATAAATTCCAGATTGATGAGGATTGATGACTATTTAACTGACTATCCCCAATGATACAATCCATCTTTTTGACATTTTTGAGCATGGCATATGTGTCCCGGAACAGAACCTTGAAACCGGGTGTTTCCCAGGAACACGAGACAGTTTCACCCAATCGATGGTCCCTAGGAAACTGAAAATGGCATGGGAATCGGGTCAAAGATGATTTGTACTTTATAGTACCCTAGTACTGTGACGTCATAGCCCTAGTAAATGACTAGTAACTTGTATAACTGGGTTTCTAACTTATCTATATAATAAAGTACAAGTTATTTTTGTAAGCATGACATTGCAGATGGTGCGACTCTTCTTCTGACCATCACATACCATGGTAATTAGCCACTTCGCCATACTTGTTTGGCATTTCTATGGCCTTTTTGGTGCACAGCCAAGTCCCGTAAACATTGGGGATGAGATTCATGCTTTGGGATTACCTACAATATACAAAATGAGAGATCCATAGAGACCCACTTGATATCCCGGTCATGTCCATTATCTATTGGTCAAATTGCTATGAAATCATCGTTTTGATCCATCCCTGGTAAATATCCTTACTATAGTTGACTTATCCCAGACATCAACCAGATTGCTCGTGCTTTTCTTAACATTCCTTAACCCTCTGGTCATCAAACGTGGCAATTCAACATCTTAATCTTTGATGGAGTTTACCCTCTGGTAAACTAACATAACTATGGAAAATCACCATGTTTAGTGGGAAAATCAACTATAAATGGCAATTTTCAATAGCTATGTTTGTTTACCAGAGGGTAACAGTTTAACAGTGTTTAAACACGTAAGAACCGCCTATAACTGGCCACGTTTGATGACTCCGGGCCAAGGCCTCAGGCCATGAATGCTCAGGCATCATAGCCATCGCCCTTGATGAACGCCACCAACTCCTGGTGCCGTTTTGACGTCTGGAAACATCCCATGGGGATCTAAGGAACGATCATTGCGGTCTAAATCAACAATTTTTCGTGGTATTCATACGGGAAATATCATGGAAATGTCATGGGATATACAACCCCATCAGTTTGTTGCATGGTGGTATCTCAAAATGGGGATAAACCGACAGTTATTGGCAAAGAGGGCGGTTCTCATCCAAAAAGGAGTTGGGAGTACCCAAATTTCCCACATGGTGTTTCATCCCAATAAAATAAACATCAATTCAGCCAGAAATTCAGCCAATTCATAGGGGATGAAGATCCATTGATCAGCTGGGGCTCACCAGGGTAAAATCAGCCACTAAATCGTATGACCGATGCAAAACATTAATACACCTAATTCAGTTATAATCATATACCAACTGGCAGAAAAAATGTGGTAAAAAGTTGGACTGCCACAAGTGTGCAGGACTAAGGGTTACCCGATCTTCTTTAAGTTCCGAAGGCCATTTCCACAAATGTCTCTGTAATCTTCTGTGGAGGAAGAAGGCACTACTTCTGGTAGTAGGGGAGTAAAGCAACCCGTCGAGCATTTCGTGCAATGGGAAATCTTGAGGTATGTGGGCCGACAAAGCTGGTGATCTTGAGTATCACAATGAACCAGCATTTCGGGAATTTGATCATTTTGACAAAGACCCAAGCAGTGCTTGCAGTGCTTGCAGTGCTCAAAACCGCTCTGTTATCTCTTGATCCGTTGGAAACTGCTATGCTAGGAATCGCCATACTGGACTAAACGCCAATTAACTAAATCAATAAAGCAGCTATAGTATATGGGGATTTCCCCAAAATATGGCCCAAACGAGTGCTTTTCCCATATTTACATCCCCTTTATAAGGCTTAAGACACCCCCCCGGTCACCGGCACCGTCCTCGATATCCACCGTGCCAGAGAAATCGGTGTCGACAATGGCGCACAAGGCGTGGATCTGATGATCCGGTACCACGTCGGGAGGGATCCTGACCAGTGGAGCCAGGGAGCACGGGGAAATGGCACCAAGAATCTAAGAAGAGGGCAGTATCATGTTGTATAGATGATTTTCCCAGCTAGAAACCTCCATTTATAGAGATTATAACCATGGTTAATGGTTATGTTAAATAACCAGATGGTAGTACTTACTCAGACTTGCTCCATCCATTCAAAATTATACTGATCCATGGGAATCCCCATCTTATGGTGTAATCCTCATATTCTAATATTGCTGATAGGAATGTTTATTAATGATCATCTGCAATTAGTATGTTAATAGTATTCATTTCCCCCTACATGTATAAGGATCAACCAACTGATTTTATTGGAATTGCTCACCATGAACCTATGCTTAAGCAATAGGAAACAGGGGGCGGCAATTCGGAGTAATTATGATAATCAATAAACATTCCTATCAGCAGTATGAATATGAGGATTACACCATAAGATGGGGATTCCCATGGATCAGTACAATTTTGAATGGATGGAGCAAGTCTGAGTAAGTACTACCATCTGGTTATTTAACATAACCATGTAAAATCTCTTTAAATGGAGGTTTCTAGCTGGGAAAATCATCTATAAATGGGCCATTTTCAATGGCTATGTTAAATAACCAGATGGTAATTATCATGCCAAACCTTTCTCTGGGATATCTCAGGTTAGCCTTGATCCAAAAGACTCACCTGAGCACCAAACAAAACACGTTTTTTTTTCAACCAAGATCTGTGGGTGTTTTACCCGGACGTAGAGTCGCGATTCTGATCACCAAACGGAAGCAACATGAATATTTTGACATGAATAATACTGACTAATCCTTGGTCCCTAATTTAGGGGTAATTACCCCATTTTCAAACATAACAAAACCATATCAGTCACTAGCTGCAACATATATTGCACATCAACTCACCCACATGGAGCATGACCAGTTGTTGTATCATCAGTTCATCCTGGGGAATTCCATTTTGATCTTTTCGAGATGCTTACGAATGAAAACGACTGTTCATCAGTTCATCCTCCATTCATGTCAAAATATGTCAAATCTCATGGCTTCTGTCTTTGGATTCACAAAAGGTAGACATGACTTTCGATAACGTTGCAGGTTCATGGCGAAACTTCGATATCCAACTCGTATCCTTCGAAGAAAAACAAAAATACTGGCAGAAGAAACAAATTAGTACATACAAAGTACTCATCCATCTAGTTTCGTTGAGTTGTCAATTTCTGGTTGGTGGTATACCTACGCCTCTGAAAAATATGAAAGTCAGTTGGGATGATGAAATTCCCAATATATGGAAAAATAAAAAAGGTTCCAAACCACCAACCAGTCATTTTTTTGCATTTTGAATATTTACATTTGTCTGGATAGACTATGATGATTCACTAAACTGCATCCAGTGACGCCGCAGTTTTCGGTCGCTACCAGGGATTCACCATTCGGGGTCCTCAGCACACGTCGTAGCGCTGCTTTCACCTGCGTTCAAATGGCAGAAGAGGTGAGGATGGACGATGGCCGTTTTGGCCATTTAATGATAAATTACTGGAATGTTAGTGTAGAAAATTGCGATTTAACCAAGAAAACATCTGGAGTTACAACGCTTACAACCATCTTATCCTGATTTTTTAAGGGATATTTCACCACCACTATTCACACATATTGTGATATTTGGATATATTTGGCATTATTTGGCTATGTCTGAAAATTGGCTATTCCCCCAAGTATTGCCAGTTTAATCGAGAACATGGTGATACCCGCATTTCCGGGGTTCTGTTGGTTCTGTTATATCCCCACATTTTGGGGATATGGCCCGATATGGCTATACCTTATTGTCACTGTCACTGCACTACATCCCATCATATCCCATCATATTTTCCCATGATTGGTTTAATGTGGTTTCATCCTCCTAGAATCTCCAGTTCGCACCTCGTTCACCTCCAACTCGCCAGAGCGATCCTAAGTCATGGGGGTACCCCAGATAGCCGTATGGATCTGTATGGTTTATAATGGTGTGAGGGTGATGATTTTTTATGGACAATCCTACGAAAATGGATGCTTTGGGGGGAGCCTCATTTTAGGAAGCCACCAGTTGGACTCAGTGTGATTTGAGTCGGATTTTTGAAGAATTCGTGGATGTGTTCTCGTTAGGCTTGATCGGCTTGGAACATTTAAAGGAAACTTGAAACCCGAGGCTTTTCTTACAACAACTTGTGCTTTCCTGTAAGGTTCTGGGATGTTCGGGAAAAGAACAGAAACACGTCGAACAACATGTAATAGTTGATACAAGTATATACAAGTAATGTCTTCTGTTCAGCGACGCAACGTGCAACAGCTAGCCTATCTAGAACATTCTAGAACAATGATAGGCCTTAAACTGATGGCCATATCTCATCCAAAGGTGGATTTACCGTGAAATATGTCGCGACGTAAAAAAAAAGATCCTGTAAGGAACAAGTGAGCCGCTTCAAACAACCTACTGTATTTTTTCATCTTGGTGGTTGAAGATTATGGGAGGTGATACTAACCACACACATATATATATATATATATATGTATCTATATATATATATTATATATATATATATTGCGGAGTATCATAATCATTCATAATCCATGAACTGGGAATCCAAGTGAACACAAACCATGATTTTGGATGATTTTGGCATGTCATCCCCAAAGGCAACCTACTGGCCCTACGATCACATCGTCTCCAAGTCCGCCAATGTTTTTGTATCCCATAGGATCCACGGTGCTGCTATATATGCAAACATAAATGGGGTATATTGATGGGATCCATGTTACCATATATAGCAGCACCATGGATCCGTCATGGGTATGTTTCTATACTTCGTCCGAAATCTCAGAGATGAAATCAAAGAACTCCCCATCCTAGTTCCGCAGTTCCACATAGTTCCACATAGCTGGTGGTATACCTACCCCTCTGAAAAAGTCAGTTGGGATGATAACATTCCCAACTGAATGGAAAAAAAAACATGTTCCAAACCACCAACCAGTTCACTTCATACCCCTGCCTTGTCAAGCCGTCGGAAGAGCAATGCCAAATCGACACCTTCAAAGCCGACGTACCTAGGACCGATGCGGTGACTGCTGCACTGACTGGGGATACGAGTACCTTCTGGATGGGTTTAATCATGGTTTAATGACGGTATAAAATGATGATTCAATGATGGTTTCTCATGATGTTTGATGATGGTTCAATGATGAGGGTTTAAATATGGTTTCATGATATTGAATGAGGCGTAGTATAATCTGCTGAACAAGAACTAATGTTGGGGGTTCTTGCTTTAAAGCTGATCGGGTATAGTACGGTATAGCCCAATTCACTGTCAGTGAAGCCGCTAAACCGAATTCCGTCAAACCTTTAGATGGGGCTTATCTAACCGATAAAGATAAGCGCATTAGGCTTGGCTGTCTAAAAAGAACCGCGCAGATATCGACCAATTGTAAAGGAAAATAAGGAAGTGTAACTGGGTACAAACACATGTGGGTATGGATCAATACCTATTAATACCATTTTTAGGGGAATGAACATCCATTTACCAGCTATTTTGATGTTCACCAGGGGTACAAGGTTTTGATCCATCCCCATGTTACAAATCTTACCCCTAGGATCCCTAGGGATTGACTGGGATGCTGGGTCTGCATTGGAATCAAACGGGCAATAAAAAAGTGATTCAGAAGGATGTTTGACCAGCAGATTTCTCAAGCCACCAAGAAATGGGATTCATACAAATACTTAAATGGTTTAAATATAGTTGGTTACTTATCTGGCTGGTGGTTGACCTACCTCCATTTATAAATGGATGATGTGGATGGTTTATAGTGGAAAATACCATTGAATTTTGGATGACGACTGGGAAATACTGGTTGGTGGTATACCGACCCCTCTGAAAAATGATGGAGTGAAAGTCAGTTGGGATGAAATTCCCATATGGAAAGTCATAAAAGCCATGTTCCAAACCACCAACCAGAATATGATGTTGTGCCAAATATGATGCAAAGCACTAGAACATGCTTATTTTTTTGTTTCTCCCCAGTGGTGTTCAGGTAACTGGCTCGTGATAGTTGAAGTCAGGGGTGCGACTTCAAACATCTGCTGTGCACCATGGAAGCCGTTTTTGCCATACGTCATGGAAGCCATAGGAACTGACCAATCTGTTTTTGGAATAGCAATCACCGAGATTTCCCACGAATTTCTCAAGCAATTTTATCAGATGCTCCATGGTGCTGGTATATTTACCTACATGACTGGGTGATTTTGAGGGCAAATGTTGGTAAATATTCCATACATGGAGCATCTGGGATCTGGTTTTTCAGCCCGGTTTTTGGTGTCTTTTTTTCCGAGCTGCGCTGCTCTCAAGATGCAGTTCTTGATCTTCTGCACTGTCTGGGATGCAACAGGAGGACTTGAACCAGTCAGAAACCCTGGAATGTCCCACCAGGTGTTGACTATCGTCATGAATCTAGCTTAAACCCTCTATGAATAGAATCCTACAATGGAAACAAAGACAAACTCAAGAATCTTAAGTATCAGTCATAATTCCATGATGTTTCAACAAAAACTACCATCGAAACTTTCAGAATTTGCAAAAAAAAAAACAGGAAACAAAAACCACACCTTTGCGTCCAAAGGTGGTGGCGTTGGGAGGCCTCGTTTCTTCCTCTCCTGGAAGTTGGGATCAGGCTGGGACGACCATCTACAAGTGGCACTTGGAAATCCACCTAAAATAATTCTGGGAGAATCATCCGCAAATATGATAGATACACAACCTTCTTAAACTGTTACCTTATTATAGCAAGGCATGTGCTAAAAATCAATGTTCAACGTCGGATTTTTTGAGCCACCCATATGCGAAAAATGGGTCGATGGGTCGGAATGACCGTCTCAGCAAGACACAGCAACGAAGCCACTAAGCAACTATTGAAGGTATCACCCTATGTATCACATGATCATCCCCAGCTAAAAGCTACAACAGTTTCGTTGGTTCTACCGAAAAACCCCTCTGGTAATCCAACATAGCTATGGAAAAGGGCCCATTTGCGGATGTTTTACCTATAGACAATGTTGCTTTACATAGCTATCTACCCGAGGGTAAACATTGTTGGTAAAATCCACTTTCCCATTCTCATTTGGAGTCCGTAGATTCCTGGTCACTACACCATCCCGAACCCTTGGCTGTGCCATCGCCATCTGTGGTCATCTGCCCTCCTCTGCAACTTTTTGGGCCAAATGGACCTTGCTGGCGCCACTTCAAAGCACACAATGTGATCAAGCATGATCGCGCAGCGGCCCAGAAATAGACAGAAAAGGGAAGCCTGTGATTTTTTTACTGGGCAAATGGGTAAGCCTTGCTTGGGTAGATTGACGAGTGTTATGGATAGCCATGGATAGCTATAGATGGCTATGGATAGCTATGGATAGGGGGACAAGACGACTCTGAGAATTAGACATGTTTGATCAATCATTTTTGCAGGGTAACCATTCTCTTCCATGTATAGGAAAGGCGAGAAAAACCGTTTCCTTTTTTTGGGGATTTCCTGGCAGAACCCGAAAACGTTTGTCCACCTTTTGTTGGTCAAGTTCCCCAGGCTCGACCATGGGACCCATTTGGGGTCCAACAATTGTGGTATACCCCAGAATTGATATTCAAATGGCATAATCATGGGGAATTCATGGTGAATAATTATTCACTGATCCCCGATCCTGGGTCATCAAGTACAGTAGTGCCCATTGAGGTGTGGTGATCGAAATCGTCCATTTGCGCCTAGTGGCTAGTACATCCCTAAGGCATGCAGATTCATTCACCAACCAAATTGAGGTTTACCATGTTTTATCTGCTTAAAACTGCTGTAGATATGTCAAGATATGTCTTTCATATTCTGCATGACCCAAACATCACATAGATCCAAGATTATCCAGTCATGACACCCGAAAATCCAAAGTGTTCTCCAAATTGTGGATTCCCCACATCTAAACAGCATCATCTATTTTTTTTTTTACACACCCCGCCATGATAGAAGGCCATTGTATATAACAAAGGAGAAACGCTGCAACACCCCGCATTTACAGATGATTTCCCCAGGTCCAATTCCAATCTTCCAACTGCTGCACTGCTGAGGGCCCAACTTTCATCTGAGCCTTGAGTCGCTTCAACCGGGACACCTGGCGACAGTAGAGTTAGCGCTGAAAAGGATGTCTCCAGCAGTTCGCCTGCCATGTCTATTTGAAAAAATGAAGGCATTGGCTGTACCTACAATATTCTGAAATCAATTCTCACAACTCTAAAAATGACCACAAATGAAAAAAACAAACTTCGGACTCCAATTGTTGGTGCAGCAAAATGTGGAGTGATTCACCCAAAATAGCACTACAATGCTGGTTGAAAAACCGCACAGGACTTTGCATTGAAGCACCTAAGATGGGCCGATACGCAAGAGGCATGAACAATCATGAACATTTTAAAAGGAAAAACACATGATTTCGTCAACAATGACCAACAAAGATGGGGCCTTAATCACCAAAAACATGTTTATAATCAATATAATCAATCAAGAGTGTAAAAGAGGATGATCATCGGTTGAAGTAGCGACACATCTCCAGTATTCGGTTGGCACCATCCAAAAGAACGGCATTAACAGAGACTAAGTCTTATGGAAATCATGAAGTGGGAAGAAGATCTACTATAAATTAAAATATCTATAATCATCTACTATGAACATCTGTCATCATAAAGTTGCTGCTTGTTTTTTCTTTTTTTTTTCTGAGGTGCAACATGGACCCACTTGCCAGGCAGTGTCCATGGGTGTCCTGCTTAAATCGCCATGTCTGTTGGTTAGCATCCCCAACATGAGCGGTTGAAACGACAAACGGCGATTCCCAACAGATTATGTGGGACAATCATTCAAACAAAAAACATGGTTGAATCATCTTAGATCATGTTCGCACCATTTAACATCTCACTTTTTCAGTTTTGTGGTGCTTTATCTGGGGGTTTCCATAAATGGGCGTATTCCCCAATGGAGGGTTTATAATGGAAAATCCGAACATACCCTCTGGTAATTTAACAAAGCTATTGCCCATTTATAGTTGATTTACCTATGAAACATGGTGATTCTCCAGTTCGTAAACTGTCTGTTTCGCAGAGGGTAACATGATTTTTCACCATTACTGATAGAGATATGATGGCGGTTTAACCATTGTTTTACCCACAAAAACATGGGAATCTACACACACATGGATGATGCTGTCTGTGGGGACTCCCATCTACTTCACCTCCTTCCGCAGGGCGTCAATCTCTCGCTGCTCTCGGGCTGCGTCCTGGTGGAGGTACATCTTGGCGACTACTGAGGTCCGTTTACCAAGGTTTACCCATTTCATTCATGGGCGACAAAAACTCATGTTCCTCTTTGTTGCCACAGATCCTATGTTCCTTTTTCTCCGTCACTAAGATGGGGCACCAATAAAGTAAAGTTCTTTTAACCGTGGTTTATCACCATGTTCACCACCCCATAGGATCCATGGTGCTGCTATATATGGTGCTCCATGGATCCCATCAATATACCCCCTTTATGTTGGTATATATACCAGCACCATGGATCCGTCATGGGCACCATTTTATGCGATCAGCACCCAACTTTCAGATCAACTCATGGATTCCCTGTATCCGATGACCTGGCCTCAAGGGAGTCGATTCCCGCGCGGTCAAACATCTCCTTTCATCAGCCGGTAAAGGTGGGGACTTCCGAGCAGTGAAACTGGTTAGAGTGGCTGCTACACAAGATAATATATTTAAACACACACATATATTCATATATATATATATATACATATGTATATATGTATATATATATATATGATAATATTATGATATATACTATATATATATAATGACATCATGAAGAACCCCCTCAAAGACATGAGAAAGAGTGCAATTCCTCAATCCTCAAACAAATGGAACATGTTTAAAAGAGTTTCCGGAAATTGTATCATTTGTCACCAAACCAATTTGTTGGGCCGTCAGGATTGAGCCTTTGGATCTTAGCGGCCCAGTTAGCAAACAGGTCCTTTGAAACTATTCAGATCAATGTCACGCCCAACTGGTCGCGTCCAAAAACGGCCAACTGGCCGTTGTAGTCCATGTGTCACGCAAACCGGTCCAACGGGTTTTTTGGGGATCGGATCATATCCTTTTTTTGTATGGTATCTTAGAGGCTCAATGGCATGGTGAGCCACAGAAAAAATGGACGCCACAGAAATATTGGCAGAATGGGACTGGACCAATTGACAAAGTGACGAATGTGAGTATAGTAAAGTTAGTTCAGAACCCATCCATATTTTGATGGTTTAGAGATGACCCATCAAAATAGTTATGGGGATGGTGGATCCTATTGCTTTACCCGACCCGTTCCTCCCTGAAGTCATCCAGTCCCAGATGTCCTGTTCCAAGAGCCACCTGCCCGCGACACTGACAGGAAGCTGGGAGGGCCGCATGACTCAGAGCACAACAAGGAGATTTCTGTAGGATGTCAGGGGGTATAATTTAGGATGGTTAATAATGGTAAATAGTGGTAAATAATGGTTAATAATGGTTAATAATGGTTGTGGTTGATAATGGTTAATAAATATCTGGTTGGTGGTTTTAGCAATCTTGAAAAATATGAGTTCGTCAATGGGAAGGAGTATCCCATATATGACATGAAACATAATAAATGTTTGAAACCACCAACCAGTAGATAAAAAAAATGAATGATAAAATGATAGAATACACAACCAACTGTATTTGGGCCTGTCTCAAAATGGCGGTTACCCCAATCATGTGGCCATTGGAATGGAAGTACAATGATAAACCATGAGATAGATGGGGTCGACTGTTTACCACTTCAACCTAGCATCCATGCTGTTGATAGCAGAATGGCAGTGCTCATCCAACTTCTGGAGGTTTCAAATGGAGAATTTGTGGCTGCACTTCGATAAATCACCTACCATGACCTACCATGGCTGGATGATTCATATCCGATCCCAATGCTTAACAAAAATGTTGTTCTTCCCCATAGGATCCATGGTGCTGGTATATATGCTAACATTTGGGGTATATTCATGGGATCCATGTTACCATATATATATATAGCAGCACCATGGATCCTATGGGTTCATGAATTCACCACAGAAAATTCCTCATGGATCCTCACCTGAGCATAAACTTTGGTGGATCCTCAGGGCAAACCGTCAGCAAACTCATCACCATCTCCTGCCCGGAGACGCCAAGTTTGGGGTTTATCATCCCGGCGCATTTGAGAAATTCGAGGTCCTGAAGAAAGTAGACATATTCACGAAAAATGGTGCGAAGTGGATATGAGCTCTATGAGCCATTGATCCAAAATGATACACATATATGGGCTATATAGCAATCCAAATGGATATATAGTGGATAGATATTCTATGCCATCGAATATGAGCTACGGCAAAGAACCCAAATGGTCCAAATCCTTCTCTGGCTGACAGCTACGCTGTCCCCTGCTTCCACACAGAGATAGTTCATTGTATGATGATAACGATGGACAATAATGATTTATCATCAATAACACGAATCAACAGTAATTACAATAATCGAGAATCAACAGTAACCAGTAGTAATGACTATATGAAAGCTCATACATATATATATATATATATATATATACATGTATATATATATACACATGTCTATATATATATCATTATATATCATAATCCTCCAGACATATATGAGGCCCTTAGCTCCGAAAGAAAAAAAACGATTTCACGATTTCGCAACGTCCTGCAGCACAGGATTCACCTTCTCCTGGGATGACCACAATGGATCAACGTTAAGATGGACTTTAAGATGGAGCTATAAATCCAACAAACTCAAAAAACACTCAATGTATACTATATATATATACTCCATAAACTGGAAAATGATATACGTATAGTTGGAAAATCCATAAACTGGAAAGATATATATATATACATATAATTATATATATGTATTATAATTTTGTATATACATAACTCCATCTCAATCTCTATGGGATAAATGACCATAAACATCCATAAACCACATACCCTCCGGTGTCATCAAATATGGCTGGACAATTTTAGAACTAGATGGAGGTTTAAATGGGAAAATCGTCAAACTAAATGGTGGATTTTCCAGCACTCCACGTTTGATGACACTGAAGGGTACATGCTTCATGGCCATCTATCCCATATTGGGAGTCCTTATAATTTATAATGGGCATATAAATTAATCATATGAATCCCTATAAAGATGGATTCATGACCATCCACCAATATTGAGAAAACAATCCATGTTTTGACTCAACTCTCATACGGCTTTCGTACCTACACAACCTAAATCATCGTAAATCCAGCGAGGCTGACAAATCATCGACAATCATCCCTATTGAAATGGTCACTTGGGAGGTAGACAAAAAAATCAGACACACACACATATATATATATATATATATGTAGAAAAAATGGAAAAAGACCCGTGGTAGGAAACCTACGCATGGTATAAAATTCTGTGCCTGTGTTTATTTGCTGACGAATGCCGAAGAGTAACAGCACTTCCGAATGAGGCAGCAAAAGAGCTGAGGAACTAACTTGACATACTTTCTTCGCCCAACTTTGGAAGTACTCAGCGTACTTTTTGTCGATTGAGCATACAGGAAACCAAAGTGGAGGAACTTGATAAAACTTCGACTTTCTTAGAAATAAAATTTTTGGGAGGTTGTTTCGAAGACCAACATTGAATTAATATACACAAATATATATATATAGAGAGAGAGAAGGGTTTCAAAATGGATACCCATGGGTTTGCAACGATTCAAAAACATGGCTAAAAACCCAAAAGCAGCCACGGCTGTTCTGCTTTCCAAAGATCTAAGCTAGAGACGTGGCTGCACTTAGATGGCCTGCACACATTTCTTATTCTCTTTTGGGAAAGTATATATTCATAATTTCATGTACAGTATATACATACATATATATATACATACATACACGGTAACTACATTTAGATACGGATTTTTGAATCATATACGAACATGTATTTTAGACTACCTCCGGGAAGGTTTTCCTTGGCCCACCCGGCCATTTAAACATACGGAGTCCAATTCATTTAGACATACGCTAACTACATTAAAATATACGAACTGGTATTTCATACTACCTCCGGGGCCTTGCGGTCTGGCCCGCCCTCCACATATTTAAATGTCGTTACCGTATATCTCATATATCTATATCATTATATATATAATTATATATATACATCCATGTATTCCAGAAATGATTCATGAGTTATTCCATATATTCCATAATATGCCTTGATTGGAAGCCATCCACTGGGACTCTCGGAGGCTCCTCCAGATATCGCCTGGGACGACCAGTGGTTTTTGAGGTCCACCGATTAGCGAATTTCCTGGAGGCTAATATTGCAATCTTGGATAGACATATATGTTTGAATATAGTTATAACACGCTTATATAATACTTGTATAGTTACTTGATGTTACTTGATGTTACTTGTACAGTCTGTTTCAGAAACCAACTTAGCGATTACCAAGACAAGTAGCTCGGGATAATCACCAGAAAGGGATGCTGGCCTAGGGATCAAACCTTTTAATAAAAGGTCATTCGCCACACGTTCTATATGTCTAAACATTTCTAAACTACAAAAACCGGAGGTGTATTCGAATCCAAAACCCAGTAGCATGCTGTTCAAATTGTTTTCCAGGTGTTCCTTGTTTTTCTCAAAAGCTGACACATACAAAGGTAACAGAGAAGTTGCTCGCTGCAGCTTGTGAGCAGATCATTCATCCAAGTAGCATCACCCCATGAAACAACAAAGAAGTGGGACTGACATCCGGGAAAATATAATGTGGGTAAAACAAATAATAAACCATCCCCCAAATCACCATAAATAGGTGGTATAAACCATTCCCAAATGGGTGGCTTCTTATTGTTTTACCCAATATATACTACATCCTCAGGGCTTGGGAGGAGCTGAACAAATACTGAGACTCTGCCAACAAAATCCCCAATGTGAGGAGGATAGAACATTCCTCCGCGCATCGCTAAACACTCACCCATCAACATACCCATGATCATACGTGTCTAGCATGGAGCGAGCACCCCAAAAATGCACAGCCCAACACTTTGGAACTAACTTTTAGATACTTTTAGCCGCCTGAACATGCAGTGTCAGAGTACAGTTACCCTTTCTGCAAAGCTCTTACCTGGTGTATGCCATCTGTGGGTAATAGCCATGATAGATCCGCAGGTCGCTGGTTGCATTTCCACTTCCAAGCCATGAAAGCTGGATGAAACAAGACTCTTCATGTACTTGATGCGTATAGAGCAGTACTGGATTGGAATAGAGCAGATCATAATATATTATAATATCACATAATATCTTCTAATATCTTACAAGTACATCAATAATATCCCATAGGATCCATGTATGCTATATATGGTAACATTTACCATCAATATACCCCCAATATCCCCCAATGTTAGTATATATATATATTATATATACCAGCACCATGGAACCTATGGGTAATGTCTTATCATTACATCAATACGTTCCACCGGATCTCGCGGTCTCGCCACATCTTCGCACCAGAGATGCTGGTGTCATCCTGGAGCAAACCATAGAAATCCCCAGCAGATTTCAGTGTTCATGGGATATCATGCCATACTCATCATAGTAAACTTATGTAAACTTCCATCCAAAGTCATGGGTTTACTATCGACCGATTGACTGTCTTTCTTGTTTTGCGAGTTACTTGTGGGGAGGGTGTCCAACATATTTGGGTCATTTTGGATCCATGGTCAAGCTCAAACTCGGAATTTAAAATTGCAGTGTTTCTCTTCACTTGTCAGTGCAGACCACAGATTCAAGCATGTACACCACAGATTCAAGCATGTACAAACGTAGATCCACTGATCCACTTGTAGAACTGGGTCTCACAAGATTTCGGAGGCTTCATACTTAACATGATCTGATTATCTAATTTGTGTTGACTCGTAGCCAGTTAATCAACAAGAAATGACTGGAACGAATTCACCCAAGTGGCTCTACCATCCACCAATGAGTTGACTGATGTTGACTGGCCATGCTTGTTGCTTGACTCCCGAAAAATACCATTCACCAGTCTGCTTGCCAATCATATCAATCATTTACAGTGATAAGGGGCAGACAAGACTATGAGCTTCAATAATTTTATTGAAATCTATTTTACCAGTAAACACATGATGTCCATCTTCACAAATCACATATTTCACCAGGATTTTACATGCATTTCCAAAATGGATTATACATAAAAAAATCCTGCTATTCTTTTGTGAAATCCATTCATTTTACCAACATTTGACCCATACACCACTGGTGGCAGCTATTGCCGTGTGCAACCGGCTTAATCCCCATGTTTTGTCATATTTTGATGTTTAAAGTGCACTGTTTTATGGATAAACAATGTTTAATGACCCATTTTATGGTTCAATCATGTTTAATAGTCATTTTATGGTTACATATGGTTAAAGAATGTTAAATAGCCATTCATTTTATGGTTCAATAATGTTACAAGTACCGTAAATAGCTATATTTCTGCCGGTTCAATCCCAATTTCCCCAGTTCTGGTGTTCAAATCCCCAGCTCCTCCAAACGCCTGGATGCGGATATGTCATGGGGATATCATGGATTAATCGATTCATCATAGAATGATCATATGGGAAAAACAATAATGATAATGTCACCCATGACTGGGAATGGTAAGCATACCACCTATATATTTATGGTGAAATTGGGGATGGTTTATGGCATTGTCTTACCAACATTTTTTCTGGGGATACACATAGGATACATTACCAACTTGATGACAAAGCCGTTGGGAACCGACCGGATCCCACAAAATCCACTGCAATGGGAGATCATTTTGATCCGTGCTGTTTGGGGATGCCAAAAAACTTGCCTGGGAAACTCAGCAAACATGTTGATTTAAGGAAACCAAATGGGAAATACCCCAAGTTCGTGTGGATTTGAGCGCTTCACCGAGGTTGACCAAGAAATCTAGAACAATTCTGATTTTGAGCCACACACACGTGAATTTCACCCACAAAAACAACCCATTTCATGTTGGACCTCGTAGAAACATCAGAGGATGTATTAAAGTATACCTCCGGCCTTGCCAAGAAAAGGGGCATAGGCAAAGATAAAACCTCTGGCTGGCCGACGTTGGAGATTTAAGACATTTAAGCAACACAGGTGCCAGTTTAATCCAGAACTTTGAAGGTTTAGCATATCCCAGATGCTCCATGTATGGAATATTTATCTACATTTGGGTCATTTTTGGGGTAAATGTAGGTAACTATTCCATACATGGAGCATCTGGGTATGATATCCAGGATCCGGATACATGGCTTTTTTCTTGGAGACCTAGCAACAAAGCTGTTGCTGTTTTTGATTGTATCCGTACATTAAATATATAATATATATATATATAAAGCGTAATTATACATGATATATCATAATATCATATACGCATATTCTGTGTGCTCTTCTCCCATCAAAATGCCTAGAACCTCCCCAGTCATGCAGCTTTCCTCGCCTTTTTGGTGAGGATGCGGCGACTTTTGGCCGCTGTGGCATCTCCCGGGGTGATGACGAAGGGAACAACAAACGAGACGCGAACAAGTGACGTGGTGAATCCTGCGAGCTGGAGCTGATTTTGTTCAACATGTTGTTCTCGCATTTTTGACGAGGCAAAGGATAGAGCCCAAATCTCCTGAACTTTCTTTGGATGGGCTGGCCACTTTTGTGGTATTCTCGATGTAACTACTTAAGCCCATCATCTGTCAGCAACATCTTCTGAGGCTTGGTGCGACCATAACTTCATGAGATGATGCATTGATGTTCAATGGTCTAGATGCTGCTTGTCGCAAATTGCATGCTCTACAAGAACACTTGAACCAGGATGGCGGCAAAATATGTATAGACAGATTTATAAGGGTTGAACAGTTGACGCAGTCAACAATGATTGAGAAACAAAGAACCGGTTCCGCTTGATGTGTGGTTTTGAAACTAAAGTTTGTAGATCCACATTGGCCACTGTCAGACTTTGGTTTCACGGGATGTTTGGTGATGCCGCCAAATTTTCCCAGTTTCGATCTTAGCTTCGAAATTTGAAGAGAAGCACAATCTTGACTCGTGATCTACATGACTATCAGGCGCAACTCCCTAATCCTCTCGACTAGTTATAAACACACTCCTGGAAATATGAGGATCGACGGGTTGGATTCTGTCACATACTTCTGCAGAGGACGTAGTTTTCATGATTTTCCAACTCAGAGACCCCACCCGCACCGGAAAACCCCCGTAATGCCCGTTCAACCAACTCTTTTCTGCCACGGAAGGCCCTTCAACACCTGTACAACTGGTTGCTTGTGACGGTCACTTATCCTTAAGTGCCACCACCCCAGCGCTTTTTATTTTGAAACCCCGAATCGGACGTGCGTTTCGCAGCAGATTCTGCACGTCACTTCACGGAGCTGGTTGGCTACAAAACCATGCAAAGTCCTCCATTGAAGTCTTGTGGGCTTCTGGGTGCATATTCATTGTATACACATGATCTGAGCGTACATAAGCAAGCATTGCTATTTTCTGTGTTTTTTTGCTATCTATATAGATCCAGAGTGATCCTAAGTGTAAACAAATATCAAAATCCATTGTGTTCACTTTCAGTGAGTATGATTAATTTTTTCGAACGTGGCATCAATATCACACAAAGAGGCAACATGTGCTGTAGAATGCAAGTCCCATATGTTAAAAAAAAAACACCTATAGTGAAGAATATGACAGTCTAGCAGGGATAGCAAAGAAGAAATCACAACCACTTGCCAAATAAGAAAACCTTGATTGGAGTCCTTTGCCTGCAACACCGGTCGCAGCGACTGGTGGTGCATCATTTTTTGTCGAACTGAATGGGAGGTTCAGTAGAATACGACTGGGTGTTGTTTCAAAGCCCGTATGATTGCTGCGCTTGAATGGGGAGTATGTATCCAACATGGGGTTCAATGGACATTTGGTCTGTTTCCGAAGAAGTCGTCAAAGTTTGTCTGGTATGAACAAACCTCCAACACATATCTTGATAGTGCGGACGGAAGCTTTTTCGAAGCCATACAAAAGCCATAGCTCTAGCAGTCTTTCATATGTTTTCATGTTTTGACACTCACAACCTCCATCAACCTCCATGGGTTGTTGGATATTCCCCTCTTTTTTTTTCAAAGAGGTCCCACTCCGCCACCACGATTCATGGACGGTTTTTTTCGCTCACTCCGCCGTCTCTGGTGGGCCATCTGGCAGCTCTGGATCAATATCCTCCCAGGTCTGCCATACTGGGCGTGGGGCCCCGAAGTATAAGGTTTAGAACCTCCATGAGGCCCATGAACCTTTTGGGATAAGATGGTATAAGTATGTATAAGATGGTATAAGTATCATAAACCAAAGTTATTGGAGTAAAACAGAAAAAGAACTTAGCTGTCGGCGGCCCGACTATTTTTTAGAACTTTGTAGATATCCCGCCTGTCCAGACATCCCAATGGCAGAGGGGAACCTCGTTATCCCAATGGCAGAGTAACCCCAAATCCCACCATGATGTTACCTATTGAAATTATGAATCTGAAATAAGGCCATTGAGAAGATCCCCCCAACCTCATCATATTTTAGTACAGTAAGCCCCAAAAAGATTGACACGTATTTCCAAGATACGGTATTTCTATAATTATATGTAATGATACATGATACATGATACCTTTCCTATGAATTCCAGCTTTCCAATGCTTTCCAGCATTCTATCGTCATTTCGGGGGGTCCTCTTCCTCATCGTCCTGACGAAGGCGAAACGGCGAAACGGTTTCTAACCGTGAGAAGATTGATATCTGCTGATCAAGTGGTCGTCCTATTCACCTATCCATCCTCCAACGTACATGGTACTGGAACCACTTTACCATGGTACACCTTATGTTGCTGGAGCCTCATTATGTCATTGGGGACTCCTGTAGGTTGACTAGGTTCCAGTCCATCCTGGCGCCAGAGTGCCAGAAAAAACCTATATATTGTCTCTTGATGTCTCTTGTGGCATGGCCAACCTCAGAGATACCCTTCAAACAGTCATAACCAAGGTTTAGCAACTCAACCTTGGCTACTCCGGTGTCCTGCGTTGGTCAAAACTCCCTATAGTTTGACAGCTGAAACATGTGGAAATCGCAATATTCAACACCGGTTTTCCATTTGCCAAATGCCTTGCCCATATTTCCAATTTCATGATTCAGCCCGCAGATATTTTGAGTGTGTTTCTGCCTCAAGGAACATGTCTTCGTCGGACTCCAGAAAGAGTTCGTCATCATCCAGCAGGTCCTCAAAGCCACTGGCAATCCTCCCCAACTGGAGGATGAAGAAATTAAACACAATCAAAAACTATAATATCGTTGGAAAACCCTTAGTAGCTCCTCTCCATTTAATAGGAATACCCATAGTCTCTTAGCTGCCTCCCAACCGTTAGTGGGAATCTGCAGGCCAAACATATTAGAGGCTGATCATCTAATCAGAGACAGGCGTTTCAAGCATTTTTTTGCAATTCCGAGCGACAACATATTATTTACCCATGATGATTTCCATATCTGTTGGGCAAAACCACCAACCAAATCACCAAGTCTTGTGAACCTCTTGAAACAAAGGGGGTGAAATATAAGCTTCCACAGAACGACATGCATATACTCCAGATATTCCCACGGTCGTCCTGAAATATGTTTGGTCACTTTGGCTTTGAGTTTTGGAACCGCAACCCCAACCTAGTCCAACCCATCATTTGAAACCACCAAGCGGGTTTGTCTGAACATAGGGCCCCAAAAAATCCAATAACTTATGCTCATCTTCTGCATAAAACAGCACTGTGTGGGTCTAAATTCTAAATCCCTCATGTTCAGACATGCCCCATTCATCCCATCCCCCTTTGTAATTATATAATTATATACTAATATCATATCATATCATATTATATGGTGCAACCCCATTTGTGGGTGCAGTTTTCTTTTTTGAAATCCCCTACATCCACCATGATTCCTTGGAGAAGGGGTGTTTCTCCGTCAGATCTGGGCCTCCTCTTCACCCTCTTCCAAAAAGAGATCATCAAATTCATCTTCGCCTTCCTGCGAGCCCGAGGAATGGCCCTTATAGGGTTATTACCCTCAAGGGTTTCCAGGCCATTTCCGGGTCATTTCAGGTTTATTTCACTTGCCATTGTATGCTGATCTGAGGATTATTATCTGGTTAATAGACCAGATAGTGAGGCCCTGGTCCAGTGCCCCATGTCACTGCAGATTTATCCTGGTGATGTTTGGCGTAGCCAGTTGCTGACAGCTAACCACTGCTGGAATCTTTGATTACCCTCCAGTAAATTAACATAGACCCTGGTAGATAGGGGTTGGAAGATTAGTTTCCTCTAAAAAAATGTGATTTTCAGGGTCTATGTTAATTTACCAGAGGGTAATATGCCCATTCAATTTCCTATCGAAGTGGTTCTAAACCCCTGCCACGCAATCAAACATCCAGTCATCCACTGGTCAATTGGTCAATCTGGTTTCTGGGCTTCCCAAATTTCCACGCAAAAAAAATTGCACCATGTGACTACCCTCTGGTAATTTCACAGTTCGCTATTGAAAATGACCATTTAGTTCGTGGATTTTCCCATTGAACATGGTGATTTTTCATAGTTTTTTGTATGTTTACCAGAGGGTAAAATCTTTGCTTGATATTGCCATTCAATTTCCCCCGTTTTTAAGATGATGTGAAATACCACCCCCAAAAAAACTACCATCAATTACCATGACGACCCTGGCAGAAGTTGGGGATTGGATAACAATTTTTTCCAATCTAAAAAATTGCGATTCTCAGGGTCAGTCCGGGTTGCTCCGTAAACCCCAGATACATAAAGGCAAAATTAGAGGTCAAATGTTCAATTTCCCCACCTTTGTGGCTATGATTTGCCTATGATGGGCTGGTGGTCAACTATGGATGTGGCTATCATCTGCCATAAAGATCATTTCCAACAGGCAAACACATGTATTTCCCGATGTTAGCTGACTGGAATGTATGGAATGTTAAGTTGTTCCATATATCCCCAGATTTTATTGTTTCCCCATTATACATTATATATACACAAAACCATTAACTATTGATGAGTGTTTGTATGTGTTCGTTCATTGGCCGTTAATTCGTTCATTAGCCATTAACCATTGATGACCATCGATGATTGTTTCTTGGATCTCATAGCCATTTATTACCATTATAATTCCCCATTGTATAACTAAATGGTAGCCCGCGCAATTTCTGTGATATCCCCATTATATCGCCATTAAATCACCACACTATCTAATGTTTGTCTCTAAAGTCACCATGTAAAAAACTGGTTGCCCTCTGGTAGTTTCGCATAGCTTTGAACAAATGCCCATTTCAAGATGATGTACCAAAAGAAATGATCAGTTTACAACATGTGGGTAAAGCACCAATTAATAAACCACCCATATTTTGAGGGTTTATACGACCAAAGTATGGTAAACTTGGGGATGATGGATCCTATTGCCATACCAACATGAAAACAATTATAGTTAGTTTATTCTCTGCATATTAACAATCATTCAGCTAGATAGTTGGTTTAGCACAACTCCCATTTAATGATAGTTATTTTTTTAAAGTAATTAATTAACATGAATTAACTATCATGTAATGATAGTGTTAATATATTGATTGTTGTTTAACATATTTAACGAACTGATTTACATACGTATATATCTCATATAGGATCCATGTATGGTATATATATATACTAACATAAAGGGGGTATATTGATGGGATCCGTGGCACACCATATATAGCAGCACCATGGCTCCGTCATGGGATATTCATGTACTTGTAAGATATTAGAAGATATGATGTGATATTAAAATATATTATGATCTGCTCTATTCCAATCATTTACATATATTATCCTGATATAATCCTGATATATCATGTGAATTTAATCTATTATGGGATTATAATGGTATATTTACACTATTTTTTGGTTTACCAAAAAGGTCACGAATAAAACAATCTCTGCAGAGTCTCTCCCTGCAGAGTCGCCTCCATGAAGCCAAGGTCGTCAGGCGCCTCAACGGCGTCCTGGTTTCGCGGGGTGCGGACCGCGAAGCTGGGGAAACAGAGACCCCAAACATGCCAAAGAGTGGGGAAATGGAAGGATAATGTATGATGATGTGGATGATGATGATGAGGATGATGATGACGATGATGATGGTGATGATGATGATGATGATGAGGAGGAGGAGGAAAAAAGAACATGCGAAAAAAAAGGTGGGGGTTATGGGATTCAAGCGGGAATCACAAATAAAAACCATCATAAAACCATCTTCATATTCTGTGAAGACGTGAGGATAGTTCATCATGGCCTCTGCAGGCGCCACTGGTGGGGCAACGGCACTCTCAGGCGCCTTGCAAGGTGCCAAGGCTGCCGGTGGCGGGTTCAGAGGACTTCACCAGCTGTACGATCCATGACACTCAGTGTCGATGCTTGAGAAATGGGTGACACCGCATCGATATGTGGATTCAAGGAAAGAGGGGACGTAGTGGAAGCAAAAGCATAGCAGCCAGTGACCTCAAACTTAGATGTATGAATTACATGTTCAACATTTTGAATCTCTTCGTTCTGAGGAAAATCTGGATGTAAAGCGAAATAAATGGTATTTCATCACCCCAAAATCTTACAAGACAAGTAAATGCTCCATGTATATGGCATTCTTACCTAGGTACGGGTCAGTATCGGGTCAAGCGATGCTGAAGAATACATGGAGCATTTGACCTACAATATCATACAATATGGCAGTGAAATCTTCCGGAATGGCTGAGTCCCCATTTGCATCGATTTGCACCATGATTTCTGGGGCCCAAGGTTCGAAAAACACTTCCGCACCTTTGCTTCTGCCTTGGCTTCGGCTTTCGGTTCCTTGGGCTGCGAACATTTTGGTGACGTCTCTACCATCATGATGTGATGGTCCCTTAGCTCTGGGATACGACCCACAGATGAATGTTGAACCACAGCACGCAACCATGTTTTTAGATAAGGAGGGTCAAACTCGGATCTTGCGAACACTCGTTGATGTCTTGCTTCCAGCTGGACAGAGGGCTGGAAATCAGGCTGGTATTTTTTCTCTGTGGCCTATTTACACCTGTCGCTGTGGCAATTTTTGTGTTTGCATTTGAGACCCGCTTGTGGGACACTCGATAATGTGGAGCGGAAGGGGCACTTTGGTTGCGTCAATTAACCACATGTTCCAAAATTATATCTATTATATCCATCATTTGGGAATGTATCAAAATTTAAGCACCTTTTTTTTGGGACCACAAGATTGACATTGTAATGATATGTTTAGTATATATCATCGAATTATTGGGGTCCGGGTATCTCATTTTTGACCACAAAGCTGCTATCTGCTGGACGCTGATCCTATGATTTTTGGGGAACCGAGAGCCTCACCTGACATTTAGGGAAAAAAAACTTTAGGAACTATAGAAAAATATACATTATGTACATACATTACATATTAGGGGATTCTTAAAATAGGGAATCCCCAAGTCACAAGGCGGGTTTCACAAAGGGTTTCAATGGTCTACAACTCTGCATGACTTGCTTTTTTCTCCCCATGACTTGGGAACCCTCCATAATATGATATGTACGTATCATACATATTAATTTGCATAAATATGCAAATGTGTGTATATATATATAGCTTCCTGATAAATTTTACTCAATTTGTTATGGATCAAAAACCTGGTACCCTTACCCTAAGTCATAGCTGGTATAGCTGGATGTTTATTCCCCCAGTGGTACGAGTAATTTCATAGGTTTTGAATGGTTTTGACCCATCCCCCAAATGTTTATCTTATCAAAACAGCCAAGCTTCCGCCTTCGCTTTGGGCTCTGCCTTTGCCTTGGCCTTGGGCTCCGCCTCCGCCTTGGCTTTTGCCTTGGCCTTGCGAACGACTTCGTTGGATGTCAGCCCCCAAAAAGGCTAAACGGCTAAACCACCAGAAGTTGCATGGGTGAAATATGATGAAATACCCATAGTTGATATATCTACCCTCTGGTATTTAGCATAGCTATGGAAAATGACCCATTTATAGTTGATTTACCTAGTAAAAATGGTGATTTTCCATAGCTATGTTAAATTACCAGAGGGTAAATGATGTTAAATCATGTTGAATCCACATCACTTGCTTCGAGAAGTCACCGGCGGATTTGGTCGCTACATGGCTCATGAGGCCCCTGGTCATCATGGTCATCCCACCATCGGATTCAACAAGGCGGGAAGGCGATCCTTGAACTCACCAGAAACGGGGCCCCAAGGTGGATCACCAGGAATATCATGAATCCATCCCTGAACTAAGTGGCAAAATTTAACATAGCTATTGAAAATGTCCATTTATAGTGGATTTTCCCATTAAAAATGGTGATTTTCCATAGTTATGTTAGTTTACCAGAGGGTAAGTGGCAAAAATGATCAAAACATGGTCAATATCATAATTTCCCCAATTTCCCATGAATATCACGATCGGAATTACATGGAATGATATCCCCATGAAGTTATCTCAATTGAATCCCCTGAAATGCACAGCACATATCACCACATGACATGTAATGAATATCCCAAGGTTTAAAAAAAACTATACCCAAGGTAAGAAAAATATATACTTATATATAATATTATATATATAATATATAATTTATATAATGGCACCCATCCAATTACAAAATCATCAATTTTCTTTTGCAAAAGTTACCCAGCTCCCACTTGACGGCGCCTTTCCCTTGGCCTTTGGCTCCTCAGTGAATCTGGGATCGGAGCTAGCGTCCTATGGACTCTTCGTCCCTATCAAAACCAGTTGTAGCTATTGAAACAATGGTTAGATATCGAATAGCTATCTAATAAGTGGATATAAGTGGAGACTACTTTTACCACTGGTTGGGTAAAAGTATGATAAGACTATAAACCCACCTTTACACCTAATAAGTTTACCTGAAAAATGTATATAAATTATGACCCGTTGGTGATCCTGCCATCCTGGCCTGGTTATCTCCCTGCAGAAACCATGCTTTCGTAACGAGGTGATACAAAAAGCACACACCTCAATGGGACCAATTTAAATGGGGATGATGGATGTTGACTAATGATTATTTAATGTTGAATGTGAAATCCATGGTGTTTCCGGTGGATTCAAGATGTTTCAATGGTTGATCCATGTCTTTCCGCCCACCGAGCCCACTGGACCCCGTTTCAAAGGACTCCAAAGTGGGTGACACGGAGGGGTTCAAAATGGCTCTTAACCCTTTCGCGTTATGATTTTATATTATTGTTATAACTATGTATATATATATATATATCTATCAATGGCAACTCCAGGATCCTAAATTGGAGGTACCTACTATATATAAGGCCTATTTTTCAGGCCTATGTAAGTGAATATCCCAGCAAAATATGGCCTTATATGGTACAGTACCTACATTTTAGGATCCTGGAATTCCCATTGAATATATATGTTTTTTGTTTCTGCGCCCATTCGAATTGGATACGAAACCATCTTTCGTGGTTGCCACTATTGACTCGAGATCCATAAATGATGCACATATCAGCTTAGATATACTTAAATAATACCCACCATTTATCAATAGATATCATTATTATTATTGTTATTATTATTATTATTTGGCTGACTATATTAAGTGGCTGTATATATATATGTATATATATAGATAATTAGATCATATTAGATCTATTAGTATACTGAGATAGACTGACTATATTTGGCTGATTTTGGCTGGGCTATATATCCCTTTGGCTAAGGATCAAACAGCAAAGGAAAGTGGTGAATAGATGTGAAGAGTGAATGTCATGTCAACCCCGGATGAATAAACCCTGGCTGATTAATTGGTGGTTCCCCCAAATAGTACCCTCTGGTAAACATACAAAAAACTATGGCCAATCACAATTTTTTATGGGACAACTCACTATTTCGACTGGGCCATTTTCAATAGCAAACTGTTAGTCATTACCAGAGGGTAGATATATCAACTATGTGTATTTCATCATATTTCACACATGAAACTTCTGGTGGTTTAGCCTTTAACATTACCAGAGGGTAAACCATAGGTACCCCCCCAACAACGCCAACATGTCATCATTTGACATTCACCCAACTCTCAGCGCCGAGGCGCGGCTACCGGCTCGTCCTGGCGGAATCCCAACATTTGCTCAACGGAGATCCGTGAAAACGATCATGGGATCCATCGTGATTTTCAGGGATATATGATGGATATATGATGGATATATGATGGAAATATGATGGAAATATAATGGATATATGATGGAAATATGATGGAAATATAATGGAAATATGATGGAAATATGACCCATGACGGATTCGTGGTGCTGGTTTTTTGCTGCGCTAACATGACTGGGGTATATTGATGGGATCCATGGCACACCATATATAGCAGCACCATGGATCCGTCATGGGTGATGGACCAGCACCACACCTTCTTGGCCTTCTTGGCAGCCGGATCCTGGTGGTCAGATTTTGTTGTGAGCGATCAACAATTTTCAGCACCCATAGAAACCAGGGGTACAGCTTGCACACGCCTTTCTTGGTGACTCGCAGAACATGCCATTGACAAATGCTCCCGGTACGGAATTTACCACTTGGATATGCAACCCAGTTGGTATGTGTTAAAACCTGGTATACCCTAGTTCTAAATTGGCTGTTTACCGCTGTTTTACGTAAAGATTAATCAGTTCTGAGCATTTCTGAACCCTTCAGAAGTGGTATGCAAGATTGTGCCACATTCCGAACCGATCTGTGGTCAAGAACATGTGTATATATATACACACAAGTATACAGTATACCCACGACATGTGTATGTGTATAATTATACTCATCCTGGATTCGACAGAATACCAACAACTTAATCAATCCTTACTATGGGACTATCTTTGGAAATCAAACATTTCATCTACTTCAGGATTGATACATATACATATGCATATACATATACATATACATACACATACACATATACATATTTATATATAATATACTGTATTATATAATATTTATGTATGTAAGTATAATTGAATATACCCATACAACATTCATGCCAGAAGTTTGCCCCAGAGTCCCGGCACCTGCTTGGGCGTTGCCGCGCGCTTGCCTTTGTACTTAAGTCAAATTTCACCCGCGCGCGACCCACCGAAATATCTCAATGATCCCAAAAAATGGGGATGGTTTATGGGATGATTTTGGGATGATCATATGTTTTTATTTATCTCAAAGATCCCACCTAAATATCTAAAGTAAATGGTTCATGGGGATGTTTAAGGGCCGAATGGGGGAAGGGGTTGATGTAAAATCATTTTTGACACCGGAGTTTTGGAGTTCCAATGCTGCTGTTTTTACAAGAGAAAAACTGGGGACCTCAAGGATGATTTTCTTCACTCAAGGTGGCCTTTCTTGCATATGGTCTACTCATCCGCTTGTAGCTTGTGAAAGAAACAGTCATGATTATATAAGTTATGTTAAGTGATCATGGCAACAACTCTTTGGCTGATGATTCTTCCGAATGCTCCTACTGGGCTTTCTGATGAAAATAACAGTTGTCTTGCCCAATGGTTTTAGGGAACATTTGCATGACAACCCAAATTTTTGGACTGTAAAGAACCATCATTCCAAAATTTTCCCTTAAATCCTACCATTGAGGTCAAAATACACAAACCTGCTTTCCAAACATGACCATGTCTGTCCAAGTCCGAACATCATGTTTAGCCGGATCGGCTATCCCTAAATCCACTGCTTAATCGGTTAATCATCATTTTCCCACATTTTTTGATGGCCATTTGAAGATACACCTCAGGTATCCACTGGTGATTTTCATCATGTTCCAATGGTGAAAATCATCATTTTCCACATGGGTTTTCCACATTTTTAGACACACCTTTTTTGGTTTTCCACGTCAGGTCCAGTTCCAGCTGGGCCCACCGACCCATGGAATCCTGCAGACCTGGAGAGGGATGGTGATGCCGAATGGGTGAAACCTTTGAAATGCATCACATGATTTACTAACAGTGGGACATGATCATATTACTTAAGCTAGTATATTATATTAAGTAGTATCTTATAATCATCTTAAATTAATATATGTTTTATTATATACATGATATTACGGAATCCATGTGAAGTTTGTGGCGGAAAATAATGTGATGTAGCAACGAAATCCTGATTTCTCCATCCCCCACTTGAAAAAAACAAAAATGGGTCAACCATCAACACCGCGGGCTCGGTGAGTCCTCACCAAGCCGATGATAGTGAAGTGAAACACGGCATCTCCACGTAGCATTTCGTGCAAAATGGTGGATGCGTTTTCTTGCCAACGTACCAGCCATTTGACTTGTCCCAACATCTTCATCGCCAGCAAAGCAAATGGATGCATATCAAATCACCCCTTCACGGATATACCCTCCGGTAAACTAACATAACTATGGACATTTGCCCATTTGTAGTTGATCTATATACCTATAGCTATGTTAGTTTACCAGAGGGTAAACATCAATTGATACGTCTAAGATACAATATCCCAATTTTTCTGATTTCCCATTGTCATTTTTTGGTAAAGCGATGGATTGTTCATCCACTGTACGATAACCAGGAGTCACCTTCAGTAACCACAAATACAATGTGTTAATTTTGATTAATGTACAAGGATGGAAAAAAGATGAAAAAAGGATAATTATATATGGCTAATCAATATATATATACCGCACATCAATCCAAATCAAGGGCTAAATTTGGTCTTTGGATAGGATGTGTTTCCCTCTTCCATAACCTCGCCTTGGCTCAAGGCGTGCCCCAGCCACAACGCCCTGCTCGCACGGTGCTTGCCCCGCGCCGCAGAAAGCAGAGCCAACGCTGCATTGGATGTGACGACATAACAGTTTCACCGTCTAACCTATGACCGCCAAAATCGATAACACTGAAAAACAATTTAGGGAAAACCATGGGGAAATTGATGATGATAATATGATATGATGGTGAGGATGGTGATGATGGTGATGATGGTGATGATGGTGATGATGACCTCTGACAAATCCTTGGGATCTCTCCAAAAATAAGGACATAACCTGACATAGCGACAGAAAAAGGAGAAAACAAAAGCAGCACCACTACAGGAGCAAGAGCAAAGGCTAAAAACGTGACAAACATGACAAACATGATGTACAAACATGCCCTCCGGTAATCAATCATGGCGTGCTGGAAAATTATGGAAAATTGACAGTTGATGTTCCCACTAGACCACACTGAAACCTCCATCGACTTCAAGGGTTGTCCACGTTTTATTCCCACGTTTCGCAGATTTTCGACACGCGGATGGTCGGATCCCGAGGGGCTCATGTCCTGGTCAGGGTGAGCCCGTGATCCCCACCCTCGTCGCCACGTTGGTCATTCCGACGTGGTCTTTTGGTAAACAGGTAGTGAGACCCTCGTCATTGTGAAACCTTCATAACTAGTGCCATATTTGCCAATATCCCCCTCGCAAATGCCTATCATGTCATGCAAATCAAAAGTGTTGTCCACTTTTGACAACAAAAGAGCGTCCTGAACTCGCGAAAGACAAAGTATGCGCGTCTCAATGCCTGAAAACAGCTGGATTTGGGCATACCATCAATCGACAATTGGTTACTCTTCAGATTCGTCTAACCATGTTCAACCCAAAACCTACAAAATCAGTTCGCTTCAGTCGGTCATTATGGGGTTTTCAGGGTGTCCTCACATTCGTAATCTGTATTAATCAGTATGAATCTATGTTAATAGTGAAATTATGAATATCATAATTGTCGTAATTAGACCCAGGTTAAATCAAATGAAATCCCCGTTGATCAATGGTTCTGTCGCCATGGGATCCCCTGCGATGGGTCCCGCCTCTCGCACGTCATCCATGGTACGCAAACCGCTCACAGAGACCTGGCTGTGGAACCGGCCAACCATGGCCGACCTGCTGGCGTTACCGTTGTTTTTTTTAGGTCAACCGACCAGAAAGTTACCCTGGGGTAAAACGAACGATGTGAAAAACTGCGGGGAAATCCTCGGAAAATGATCTATACAAATAGTGCGAAAACATCACATCCAGCTTATAGTTTGCAGGAAGGTAATCCCCTTAATTTCCACGGATTTTTCAAGGTAAATTCATGTTGATGGAAATTGGGCAAACTTTGGATCGAGTTGATGATTACAAAAAAACATGGCCCATTTTGATTTGGATGCAGAAACTTGATATTTTATGAACAATGGATATGTATCTGGATGCTTGGACCAAAAATCATGTTCAAATTGGGATATGTTCCTTTGAAAGTTGCTTGCACAAAGAGTTGACATGTCAATAAATTTCGTTGTCAACTATCGACCCATTCGTAGATGCTTCGGGGATCATCAAATAACACGTACAATCGACATCCCAAATGCAAGAGTTTCCCAAGAATTCCCACAGGAAGACCCATTCCCCTACATTCCCCTACCCTGGATAGATTTGATAGGTAAGTTGGTTTATAATGGTTTATATCTAAGCACTATCTAAGCGAACTAGGATTTATGGTGAGGATGGAATCTTTGGTTGCGGGATCAAACACCCATTTACCTCATTTTTGTCGTGCTTCTTCCAGCTTTGTACAGCGTAGACACCTCCACGGATTTTGGAAAGGTAGATTTGTGGACATAGCAACACAAATCAATACTGTGCATCAAATTATATAAGATCGAATTATATAGTTATTCTATGTATTTCTATGTCAGGCCTTGACCCTCAAAGTAGTCATTCACACATGTCTAAAGTACTCATTAAAGAATTGTTGGCTAAATTTGTTGGCTAACATGCCAGATCTGTGCTTCTCCCAGCCTTGCCGCCAGCGGTGATGAGATACGTACATTTGGGCCTCAAAAACCCATGAAACGCAAAGGCAACGCGGCAACACTTTGTGTAAGCGATCAGAAAGGGAACACAACACATTGTAACAATACAATATACAGTATACTCCAAACTGTATTGATTTATATAAATAAATATATGTACAAATATGAATAATATAAATGTTCTATTATTCACAACCAATTATAGTATTGCAATCATATAAACACAATGCTACATTCATCTGTGTCTCTATTCGAAGGGAGAGCAACAAAAGCTTTGTTAGTCCCAAGAGTCCAAAATTCTGCAAGAAATGTTTTTTTCTTCAGGAACATACCATTGTCTGTGAAACATCAAAAGCGGTTATTGATACCTCAATCATATAAACACAAATACCATACAATGGTTTCTAGAAAAAAATACACATAAGAGGTATTGGTGTTCATCATACCATTCTATACCATTGTCTGTGAATCAACGCAAAAAAAACACTTAGAAAGAAACACTGACCATGATGTCTAGCGTGGAACATTACACATCATTCTAACATCCATGATGTCTACAGAAATTGTATTGCACCATCCATAGTCGTAAGGGACAGGGATATCCAAGTTTATTACCCAATCGCTGAACATTGCTTTGACCCTTTCCTTTTAAGGGCGATCATTTCAGTACTTCCTGGTTCACGCGCCCGTTAAAAACAACTGAAACCACCAAGAAAGGCTAGACCCAATAGAGCCACAGGTGCCGGCGCAACTGAGTTGTCCTGACTTCTTGGTGCGAAAAACCTCGCGCCGTGTGCAGGGAAGGTTTCCGTGACCAGTTTGACCAACAAAAATCATCTGCGTTGGGAAAAAATCGCCCACAGGTCTGCAACAGAAAGTGACGCCCCCAGGGTATAAGTTGGATTACAAGCCCAACAAACTATGGATAAATCGATCATTAAAAAACATATCCCGGCAAGAGACCCCAAACAGTGTGGGGGGGAATGAACAGGTCATGTATGATAATGTTGATGAGGATGTTGATGATGATGATGATGATGGTGCTGCTGATGATGATGATGGTGCTGCTGATGATGATGATGATGATGATAATGCCAAATCATGCTGATGATGATGATGATGAGGATGATGAGGATGATGAGGATGACACTGTTGATGATGCTGCTGGTGATGCTGCTGCTGCTGCTGCTGATGATGATGAGGATGACGAAAATGATGATGATGACGACGATGATGATGATGATGTTGATGATGATGATGTTGCTGCTGATGATGATGATGATAATGCTGCTGCTGATGATGATGATGATGATGATGATGTTGGTGATGATGGTGATGATGATGATGATGATGATGGTGAGAGGAAGATGATGATGTGGATGGAGCAATCTAAAGACCCAAGTTGGATCAACAGACCCAAGTTGGATTAGATTGAACATAAAGCACGTCTAATTTCACTGGTTTGTCAGCATGTTCACCGTTCAATGGCCATTTTTGGGGTATCTCCAGTTTCAGACACACCGTTTCGCGAACTCACAACATTGTGCCACAACTTCCAGCTCCCAAATAATCAAAACGCGGCGTTCAGAAACGCAGTTGCTGAAGAACTCCGGCTCGTACAGTGCATTGCGCCGAAACCTCATTGCTGCACGTTTCCATGGCCAATCTTATGATAGGGATTTAACTACCAATACAAAATCCAGGGTATGAAATCAAGAAGACATAGTGACATAATGGGATGTAATGGTGATATACTATATTGCGATTCATGGAATGTGATGGGACACAATTATAACGGGATAATCCGTCTGGTCGCAGTGACACCGCAATTAGCAAAGGCTTATTGAGGATGAATCTTAAAAACTCTGTTCAACTCTTCATCGAAACTTTCAAACCCCATCTTTGTTTACCTCTGGCTGCCCCTCATGTATAGCAACCTTCCAAGAATTGTAATAGTATGTCATGGTATAGGCCTGCTAGAATAGATCTAATTAGTTTGTTCTTTAGCGTCCTGGGAGTTACTATCTGTTGGCTAAATCACCAGAACCTCAAGAATCTTAAAAGGAATCGTCATTGGAGAGTGGAGACCTAGTACGTCTTGACCTTCAAACCTTCCCATCGTTTCACTAAATGATTTGTCTTACCATCAAATAGAGGTGTTTCCTGTAAAATTGCCCTTAAATCAATCAATTGCTTCATTGCGACCCCGTTTTGGCTATCACTTCCTTTGTGCACATGGATCTGTCTCACTTGTCGCCATGTTTTTCCAGACTGCGAAGGAGAAAACAGGGGTCACTGTGGTGGAAAGCACCTGCTCTCAAACACTGAGCTTCCAAAGAAATGCTCACCTTAGGGTTTGAGCAGACATGAGGTACAGTACACCCTACAATTGGCATTTCCCATGACCTTGGAGTATCCTATTTAATCATGTTGGTGTTTACTTGCAGTGCTCCGAGGTCGAATGTCAAACAGGTCGCCGGGGTCGCACGCATCCAAGTGTGAAGTTGCATCAATGACCATTTCAGGTACCGAACATGGAGGTATCAAATATATATGTGATTCACGTATGGCCTATTTAGAACACATCATCCCCCAATCATGGCCTTGCAACCTCCATCTGAAGCATGAGCTGCATCTGGAAGTATGTTAAAGCTGCATCCAAACATCCAGGGCGCAGCAAATCCAACGATCCAAATCAAAGTGCTTGGGGATCATTTTCCTTTCGAACTAGTTGACAAGAATGGAGCCAAATGACACAGCAATCGGAGACTTGCTCGGAATGGTGGCGATCCAATAAGTAATAGCTGTGAGACGATACTCCCAGAGTACCAACATTCGCAGCGGATAGGATCCTTTCCACACGGTGGGTAGCTACACCAAACATTTGGAAGGTTAAGTCCCGATTTTATTGGATAATATTAACAAATATTATATAAATACCGATTTTGACTGGTTGACCCCCGATTGTGCAGACTAAATCTGATTTTAGTTGGCTCAAACATGAGGTTTGGTGGTTGTGTCCACACGTTCGCTGCTTACATTCCTATTTTCTTGTCAATGAAATCACACTCTTATCTGGATGGCCAGTCTGGGATATCCATGAGTGAATTACAAAACAGTAAAGCAATACCATAAACCCCACAAATTCATATTATTGTAAATAATAAATAAATATATATAATTATATATATGTATATGATATAACATCATTGTCGCTAGGATAACACAACTACGCTCCAGTAATCAAAGATGGTTTACTGGTAAACTCCACCATTGACGGATGATTTTCCCTAGCCATTGCTCGGGGATTAGCCAGCCATGTTTGATGACACCAAATGGTATAGAAGAGTCTCAAATATTCCTCCTTACCAGTGTGGGGACAAAAAACACGTATGGGTTCGACATGGTTTGATTGAAAATTAGGTATACCCCAAATAGCCACTTGCAATGGGAAAATGGTGATAAACCAAGGGATTCTGGGGAAATTTCATTTTCAGACAAAACCATATCAACCGACCCTCCTCCAGTCGGTTGACCCATCATTCCAGTTACCGCTACGTAACTTGATACCCTCATGTGTGTAGTGTTTCAAGATGTTTTTCGATTACCAGAGGGTACATCCACTATAGCCCATTACAATCCACTAAGTAATCCATTGATATAAATAGGACATCCCATGACAATCAAATTAAATCAAATCCCATTAAGCCCAATTATAATCACTAGTAAATCGAATGCTAATCACATATAATCACTGTTAAATCCCTAGTAAATCCAATGAAATCACACAAAGCTCTTCACCAACCAAACTATTTCACCAGATTTGAGTGAAACGATGCCCAGCCGCTTCGTTGCCAGTTGGTCAAGACGCACCGGAAAACCCAGATCCGCCTGCGGATCTAAGCGGGGCACCAAACGATAGGTAGTTTTTATTTGGTATTATAACATCTGTAACTAGGTTAGGTATGGACTATATATAGTTAGGTTTTACAAAATGTATAATTTGGTGCATTCTGGGTTTATGGTAGTTTAAATGCGTTCTAATTATAGTTAGATAGATACAATGTCTTACGATATTTGGAGGCGCACTTGGGGTTATTACTGGATACAACTACAGCGATCATTTAGTTGAGGATGAGGATTAACCCCTATAACTATGGTTGAATATCTGAAACTGCACCCATCATGGGGATGCAACATCTTAGAATGTAATATCAAAAAAACATGTAAACTATATTAAAATATCATGACAACAAGTGATTTGGGGGTTGCTACTGCTTCTTCTAAATCATGTTCGCCATCAAAAGAACACAAACCCATATAAAAGTTTGGAACCAGTAATCGGACCCTGTCAGACTGGGATTGTGACATTAGTAATTAGGCGTACCTCTGAAATATTGTGAAATGTTTCAACCCATCCCCCAAATATTATAATGTAGAAATCTCACGGGATCATAAATCCAACTCCGAGGAATCGCAAATCCAAACAATATGGATGACATAGCCAACCGTCAGAGGTTCTTCCCATGAATCCATGAATATCGCTGATTTCCCTAGAGGGGCCTTGCAAAGGATGCTGGAAATTCGGTAGTCCGTAAACCTGCGCAAGGGCTCCGTGGGTCCCACCACATACTGCTACTGGTTGTGGGAACAGGAGGCCCCTGCCAAACCATCCGAATTGAGACAAATACAAGTCAATTGGGGTGCTCTTCCCAAGGGGAAGTGGAAAAAGTTGGGCGGCCAAGGTCAGGTTTGGCGATTCAGTTTGCTGTTTTGCAATAAGTTCTCAAGCCAGCTTAAGTTTGGAACGGGGGAACGGGGGTGTGGTGTAGCTGCAGTTCGGAGGCTAGGCCCAAAGATTGTCAAGCTAAGAAACAAGGAGCCAACTTTGTCCACCACAGGCTGAAAATGGCCTATAGGGGGGTGCAAATGCTTTGCGTGAAGCCAGGTTGGGTTCAAGGTGGTTGGACAAAAACCGGCTCGGGCTGTATGCCCACGGAGTAACATTGCTATCTGTCACATGCTACCAAGCAAATGCAATAACAGCGCTTGCATTGAAATAAAATCCTCTCCGACCCAGGTAGCGAAGGTCGGCGGCCGAACTGCTTTTGCAGAATGTAGCGCGTGGGTTCGCGTGAGTCGAGCGTCGGCCTGATGTGCAAGGCTAGCGCGGCGGTGCGGCGGCTGCCGCCCGGAACCTGTCTATAGACCAGTGTGAAAACTAGCGCCAGCAACAACACGGAGGACAAAACTTCACATCTGTTTTTCCAATGAGGCGAGCTAGCACGAAACCAGGGTCCTCGGTCCCAAAAACGGATGATTCCTTTACCGTGGGCCAAAGGCGAAGGCCGGAGGTTCTCTAAAAACGCTGATCAGACAAGAGCTGCGTGCATGTGTCCAATCAAGTTTCTCCAACAATACACACGCACACACACCACAAGAAAGAAACCGCACAAAGCACATGTTTTTCCATGTGCCAGTTTGGCTCACAATCTAGCATGTCCAATACCTACCTGCCAAAACCGATGCCAACCCCCCTCAGCGCCGTGCTGAAGGAAAGCTTGCTGGCTGGACCTTTCAATGCATAAGGGGCTTATAACTTTCCGTTTCAAGCATTGCGGCCGTGATGTGATGAGAAGCCCTATTGATGAGTAACCCTGGGTCCATGAATGATGCAGTTCGTACTATAGCGGTGTTATTTACGATCTGTGCATGTCGGTTTTCCTGCTCACTGACGTGCAAATGCCCCATGCTGTTCTTTCACCAGCTACTCGCACTAGGAAACCTGAGCTGGATTCAGGCCACAGTAGAAAATCTATGGGAGGACTCGTGGAGCACCATGCTTTCAGTTTGTATGGAAACCGTTGGAATCATAGTGCGAAACAATGTGAGCCTCTCTGGAAACCATGCTCTACCTTGAAGACTTGTCATTTTTTGTTGCGGCACGCATTCCGCTTATTGCAGCAGATCGCACCACATACAAACTTTACGGGTTTTTCATTCAAGATCACAAAAAACAGTTCTTTCATTCAAAATAATTCAATTCCATTCAAAAAACGCTTCCATACCAAAATGATCAACGACGTTCCTTTTCATTCTCTTCCATTGCAGTTTTATGATTCCCCATACCATTGCCATCTCTTGAAAGCAATGCCACAACAATTCCATTTTCACTCCAGCCTACGGAATATTTGTAGCGCTTCCGATGCAAAACATTCCAAAACAAAATCCGAAAAAGATTCCAAACAAACCAAAATTAAAAAAAATACTTTACTTCGTGTGATCCCCACCATGACATTTATACATGTTCTTACTGGCACATCTTCTGGCATTCTATCTGACATATCTTCTGACATTCTATTTGGCATTCTATCTGGC
>Ga0126342_10000599_pt1 | contig 41534 bp, 48 predicted proteins | sample Cyp1metagenome_FD_92528 | JGI IMG/M metagenome (GOLD analysis project Ga0126342, IMG submission 92528) | Coral microbial communities from Lord Howe Island, Old Settlement Bay, Australia - Cyphastrea 1 metagenome | ecosystem: Host-associated > Invertebrates > Cnidaria > Coral ...
AACTTGCCAGGGGGTGTGGCCTTTATCCAAAATGGCCACGGGTTTGCAAACGTTCCAAGACAGTCTCTGTCCCTCCTCTGTCATTACTTGCATAAAAGGCATGATTACTTCGTAACATGTTGCATATATATATATATATGTATCATTTTATTATATTAATTATATAATCAATATATTAAAATATTGAAATAACCTGATGTTGCGGATGCTTTCCCAGCTTGGTGCAGCTCAAGAATTGAGACCGATGGACCGATGGCTACTGTATGCTACTGTTGTCCTCCATCGGATCCGTCGGCTCTCTGCCCATCACCTCTTCCCTCACTGGGGCCTTGTGGAAAAACACCAAAGAGAAATCAGAAAACATCCGAAAACCACAAGAAAAAACAGAAATAAACAGAATAGACTTAAAGAGAGACCCATCTATGCTCTCTCCCCTTCAACAGCCGTCTACGGCAAACTGAGCTGTCTGTGCCTCTCCACGCATTTACTGCAGGCAAAACATCGCAAAACAACATGAAAATTGAATAACAAAATAACAAACACCAAGCGATCCCCAAATATCGACAAATAGCAACAGCACCTCTTCTGCGGTCTTCACTCTCTTCACCTTTTTCTTCTTTTCCTCTGCAGAACATGTGAACATCAAAAAGCTTAGACATGATCAATAATAATCTTGAGATCCACAAGTAAACAACTTATGATAACTCTAGCTTTGTGTAAGGATCGAGAGCTATCAAGAACGTCGAATATCATGAATGTCATCAAACATCATTCAGCATGAGGAGCGCCAGGAGCGCCTTCTCCGCCTTCTCCAGCTCTTTCAAGACCTTTTTCGGCTCAACCAAATCTCCTGGCTTCAGTCCAAGAGCCTCGCCCCTTTCAATGGCAGCCCTGAGCAACTGGAGCAACTGCCGCAGGTGAAAGGATCCGAAGGATCCGAATGGATCCGACATGATCTTCCAATGATCCAAAAATACGATGCTATGATTGCTATGAAGACCACAAACTTATCAGAGCTTGGGACTGCCTAGGGCAACAACAACCCGACTGGAAATCCCTAGCATCCTAAGTATGAATCATTAGAATTCGTGTATGCTCTAGCTGCTTCTCTGCGCATAATTACATGCTTTTCCACAAAATCACAGTCACTCACGGCGATTTTTTTAAACATGTCCGATTGTCTCGGACAAACTTGGTGCATCTTGGTGTCTTGGCTGCACTGACACCATAACTGGCACTGACTGGTGCTTTGAATATATTAGCCACGCGGGCCAAATCTGCTTGCGTTGCCCCGGCTGGAGATCCAACGTGATGCATTCAAAGTCTCCCACACAAGAAAGGCACCGGCGAAACGGGTAACCGGTGAAACGTGTATAATTCTAATCATTGGGTAATCTTGAAGTCATGGGCTCACAACTTGTTTTCTCCGGAATTCAAACTCAAATCACCCACAAGCCAGAATGGAATCATATGGAATCTGTTCAGATTTCAATAAACTGTTGTGTTTTGAATCGTTGTGAACCATTGTAGAGAAGCCAGGTCAAACTTCTTGAAATGTGTTGCATCACTTCTCGCTGTAAATCATGCTGCAAATGGCTGCAATACATTGCTCTGACCCGCCTCAAGCGGTCAATGTCACGAGCTTCCATGGCTTGTTGCAGTTCCTGCTTGGTGGCTGCCTCGCACGCTAACAGCCATGGAGACAACATGACACAACACAGATTTGTTGTTTAGCTATGTATTGTCTACTTGGAAAATCTTGGAAAACACCTTCATCTCATTCTGTCATGATCTGTCATGTCATGTCACATGTTTAAAGGCCCGTCATGGCCCGTCAAGCACTATCATGGTTTCTGAATCTTCCTTCAGCTCGGCATCAGGAAACAAGCTCTAGAAATAAATTAAAAAAATATATCGAGAGGCTCCATGAAGTGTACAGGTGCCACAGGCATCAGAAAGCATCAGAAAACCGCCGCAGAACAGCCAGCAAGCCACTTCACAAGTCGATGCTTACCGCTGCTTGAATGGCAACAAGGGGTCAAGAAGCAGGACAACCGATTAATAAAGCAAGAAACCTCCAAATTTTGCTCTGGGAAGGATCCACAGTTGCAGCATGTTGCAGCATGTTGCAGCATGTTGCAGCACGAATCACATCACATCAACAGTCTCCGCAGTCTCTGTCATCTTCTGATCTGCATCCGTAACTTCCATAACTGGCTCCGCACCTTCTCCTCCTCAAGCACTCGGCGTGCCTCAGCCAATTCGCTGTCCTGGCAAGAGCTCTGTCCCATGTTTCCAGATGTTTCCAGATGTTTCCAGGTCATATTGTACTTACTACAGCATACTACAGCCCTAAGAAAGCAAGTCGTCTGAACCGAGACACGGTCAGCACTAAATGAGGAATGCTTGGCTTGGAACTCATGACACTTTGTGCACCAGCAACTGCAGGCACTCCAGCACTTAATCACATATGTATTGATATGTCATCTGAATTCACTTGCTCTCCCTTGCTCTCCTTCATGCCCAAGGCCTCCCCTTTTGCAATCCCAGTCCTGGACAAATCAAGTGGAATACCATGGGACCATGAAGTACTGGGCCAGTGTGGCTCAAACTACTGGACCAATCTGGACCATGGGCCTGCGGATATCTCTTTTCGCCTTATGAAGCACGTCAGTTTCGGATTCTTATATGATCTTCATATGATCTTCCAATGCTTCAATTTAAGCCATGGCCTGAAACCCTTCCTGGTTTCACAGGTGGGTCGCACGGAGACTGAATCCAAGTAGTATAGGCAGTATACAGTATAGGTGATAAGCGGTGATGAGCCTATTCACTAAGCACAATCTTTGGTCTCAGTCCTTAGGCCTTGCGGATCGCGGGCAGCAACAGCATCTTTGAGCATTTTCTTTACAGCATCCTGAAACAGGACTGCTTCAAACTGTTCCAAGAAGCTTGGAGAATCAAAGGTCACAATCGTCACAATGTGACAACAGACCTCGTGGTATCCTCGCGGCCCTCTTACAGAAAATCACTTTTATCATCGGTGATATATAGAAGCAAAACTTCTGAATCTCGTGCCTTCTCCTCCTTGAGAACACGTCGGGCATCTGTCACTACTTGCTCTTTCATGTCCAAAGCTTCGGCTTTTTCGATTCCATTCCTCCAGGCATTGCAGCACCAGCAGCACAAGGGAAAGTCTGAAATGCTCTTCTCAGTGGATGCCACTGTCACCTCATGTTCCCCGTGCATTGTGCCTTCCATGTCTGACCATGTCTGATCATGTCCCCCTTTGTTATATTTTGTCATTATATATTTCTGAATTATCTCTTTTCTAATTCGTTTCCCTCCTCAAATTCTCAGGATCTCTGGATTCGATAGCATCGCGCAGCTTCTGTCGCACCTCCTCCTTGAGCAGCATTGGTGCGGCGTGGTGCAACGTGGTGCAACGTGGTGCAACGTGTTTGCGATTTTTGCGTTGATTCTCATTGCGGTGCATCAATATTCCTTATCATTCATTTTCACTTTGTGGATTGCTACCCTTTGTATCCCTGTGTTACCTTTACCTAAATCGAAGTACAAAGGATCTCTCAGCTTGATGGATTTGTCTCGGCTGTTGACTTGGACATGCGTTTCAAGTCTCCTTCTCTCCCTCATCAGAAGCAGGCCCAATTTCCACATCTCTCTCTTGCAGCAGCGACTTCTTTTTCCAGTAGCGCCTGAGATAGCGGGATGAAGCAAGATGTTTGTCTACGAAAATGTTGTCATTGTAAAATCAAAATTCAAGGTCCCGAGATGTCCCGAGTTCAGCCGCTACTAGAAATCACACAAATTGTTCCAGCATGTCTGCCAGATGTGGCTTTCAACATGTTCTGGAACTTCCTCAAAAGCTGCAACAAATAAAGAAAGACATCTGCACCACAGCTGAAACAATCAACCAAATACTGTATAAAATGAATAGGACAAAACTAATCAAAATATGGAAATTCATCACTTGGCGCACTCCCCTGGAAAGCAGTCGCGCATAGAACCATATCCACGCTGCAGATTTTTGCCAGGCTACTTGAAGGCCAGATTTGAGACAATTCCTGACCGGGTAACACAAGGTCAATTAGGAATGGGAAGCAGCACACCAGAAACTGACTCTTCGAACCTCCAAAAGGTTGAAAATGCACTTTTGTCCAAACCTCTGCGCAAACATTTCTCTAAATCTTCACCGCATTCTACCAGTACCGGCATTTGCAGCATTTAGAAGTGATTTGCGAAGTTGCATTAATAATTTAGATTCCAAACTCGAAGCCATTACGAAACTGCGCGGGTTCAGACTATGTCAGGATGACTGCTTATCCATGCTTATCCACTGCCTCCAACCAGTACCACAGCGCAACTGCCAACTCCAGCACCAGCAAACGCACCCCAATCCATCGCTCAGTGCGAATCAGAGAAATCCAACGCGCAAATTTATTTTCCCCCAAAAGGCATGTAATTCAGCAGCAGTGTAACACATCAAAAACCTGTAGTGTCCAACAAAAACAAAAACAACTACACTGAGACACTGAGTTTACTGTGCTTCTGGAAGTTTGAGCTTGAGCCTTCCAGGCCTTCCAGGCCTTCCAGGCATCGGTGGAAATTTGGAAACGCTGAAAGCGAGTTCAGCTTCCCCTTCGCATGGCTCAAGCATGCTCAAGGATGCTTGAGGATGCTCAAGGCATCTCGTCACTCAGCTCTAGGCCCGCAATGAATTGTCGGAAATTCGTGTGAATGGTGGGCCTGTATAGTCCACTCTGAGTAAGCAGGATCAAAGAAAACAATCATTGCGGGAAAGAACACATATTTTAAAAAGAAAAAAAACAATGATTGTTAATCAGTTAATCAGTCTTCAAATCGCAGATGCACATCGACAACTGAATCAGACTGAAACTGTCGACTCGGCCGAGTGCACCTCCCGTATTCGGCCAGGAGCAATGCAGGGCCAGGTCGTTTGCTACGCCAAGTTGAGCCAGGCTAGGTCGCCACAGCAAACCGTCCAGGTCGAAGGCCACACACCTTCACATTGAATTGTAACGTTACTGTATCAACATATACCATACATAAATTATGATCAAACTGTGAAAATATAGTTATATATTTTCTATGTACAGTTATATTATACATATATTGTAATATACAAACATATGTACTGTGTATATATATATACATATTATTGCATTATGTACATACCAAATCAATAGCTATCAAACTCCTGGTGCAGCTCCTGCACTATGTATGTCACAGTCCGTCACAGTATCTCCTATTGTTTTGGCCAAAAGGCGTTGCCTCTTGGTCTTTTCTGAACTTTCTCCATTTTGCACCTTGGAATATCTCTTCTTGTAGCTCGTACCCGAAGCCGACTTTGTTGAGCTGGTGAGATACGAAAAGGCTGGAAACCTTCGCAAGAACCAGGAACATCCAGCAACCCCATCACTATTGTTCATTCTTTAATGACGCACAAAGCCAACAGAACAGAATTCTGTAGAAGGCACCTCCAATGTTTGAAGGCCTGCCATTCGGCCCACAAAAACTAGAGTTAGCAACGCTCACAATGGACACAAGCTGTCCAGTGGAGTAGCATCCCCAAATTCCATCAAATTCCAGGGCGCACGGATCAAAAATCAGGGAAAATCAGGGAAAATCTTTCTGTGCGATGCCGTCCGGTCGCAAAAGACACTTCACAATTTGCAGCATCAAAAGAACATGAAAGAAAATTAAAGAACATCAGTGAATTCGCCATTCACGAGCGACGTCTGACACCGCCTAGTCAGCCAGCATGTGAGGAGAATCAATGCCATGAAAGTGCAGGACCGTCCTAGTGTCCTAGTGAGGATGCAAAGGATGTTGCGATGATTCAGGTGATTTCTGTGTGCTGCTCTTGTTCCGTACCTCAGAAAGTTCTTTGCTCTTCATTTCCCTCTCCAGTGTATCATCAGGTGTCTGATGTCTCTGCTCTTCCATGCTCTGCCATCCAGTTGTTCACACAGGGTTGTTCTTTTGAGTTCTTTTGACTATCCACCACTGAATAGTTGTTCTCAAGACTTTGCAGGGTTTGCTCTGACTGTGCACCTTTTACTGTTTTTGTAACTCTTCAATTTTTGCTTATCTAAAGCGTTGCCCCCCGGTCCAATTTACTGGGCTGAGAAGCTGCACTTCACCGCTGAAACCAGAAGCATGTTGTGGCGTGACATTGCGTAATCGTGCCGAGTAATGGCAGAAACTGGCAAAACTATCAGAACTGCGGCGGCATCGCTGCACAATTTCCTTTTGCTCCAGGTTCTCTGAAAACTCTACCGCATCTTATTCAATGCAGCTAGACAACCTGGTACATTATCTTCAGCAACATGACACAGTTGCGCACAGTTCTGCGCAGGATTGGGCCAAATTGCCTCACATAGTGCCCTGACAACTTTGTATGTAGCACTTCTGCCTTTCATCGACAAGAAAGACTTAGTAAATCTTAGTAAGTTAAAGCACTAGTTCATTTCTTCAAGAATTTTCGCCCTTCAAATGGTGGACATGATTCGTCCAGATTTTCCAGGCTCCCAGGCAGTAACTCAAAGCTTTCTGCACGCAGCGCATATTGCGACTCGCGTGGATTTCTTGGCGAATCCACTGATTGCTCGAACTGCTCGTTCTTGCTGGGCCAAGACGCGCAAATCCTTAGGCCCGTTGCATCCCATGGAATCCCATGGAATCCCATGGAATCCCAGCTTCATTCTGTCTGGTCGCACTGCTCTGCCAAAAAACAAACTTTGCTCCTGAACGTCCTGAATTGAACATGCATCACTTGATATCACTTGCCTTCATTTTCCATTTCTTGTGGCTTTAGTGTGGTGCAGAAATCCAAACCAAATCCTCCATTAAGGAATAGCCGCTAGCCATATCCCGGGTGGTGCCTGTCGCAGGTCATGAAAAGCCCTAAAGGTGGGACCGATTGGTCTTTGGGGTGCCATATTCCTTTCATATCCTTTCATCACTCATTTTTCCCCTCAAAAGTAGACAAACTACAGAATAGAATAGTTCGGAAAAAAAAATCAAGTCAAACAAAATTCACGCCATAAAAAGTGGGGCTGGTTTTTCCACTTAGACCCAATGACCACGGCATTTTCTTGTATGTCCCACTTATGTGTCATGTGGGACCGCTTTCTTCAGGTTTGAGTGGCTTGCAGCACCTGAACGTAGTTGCTGCTTTGGGCTGCCGTTTTCCTTGTGTCCTCATCATTTTTCCTCTCAAAAGTAGACAAAGTGCCAACTACACGAATAGAATATTGGGCAATTCCAAGTTGAATAAAATACGGGCCACAAGAGTGGGACTGTTTCCTTCAGGTTTGAGGGGCTTGCAACACCTGAACATAGTTAAATATTAATTTAATAGTATACATATATCATATACATATTATATAGTATATATGTATATATATATGATATATATATATATTATAATATATATATATATTATATTATATATACCTAGAACCGGTTTGGTCTCTGTTTTGTATCCAGGGTATCTATTAAGCTATCGTGATTTCGCTGAATCATGAATTACGCCCCTTTTGTTAAATTACACCCCTTTGTGTTTTTTCAATATTTTGTCAACTTCAATTTGGGTGGATATCGGTCTTATGAATGCAACATCACCTAATGATAATCCCAGCACATCTTTTTCTCCGGCGTTGTTCACCTTGGCTGCTTGGCTGTGATGCTGCTGACTGCCTGCTGAAAGCGTTCAAAAACACTCAACATTCCCCCAAACAACACTAAATTTATAACATTCACAAGTTGATGATATATTTTAGGCAGCACTTCAAAACAAACCATTTGAACTCAATCAACGGCTGTATGCATCCATACCCCTCCTATCCCCATCGGCCATTCTCAAAGCACGAGAGGCCAAGATTAAGCTTCTTTGAAGTACATTGGTGTGAAGCCGACGCATGTCAACACGTCTAGAAACACGGGCTGGTCTGCCCACGAAATCTTCTTGGCATTGTACCGAAGTACTGAGTGGGTTTTGAACCCATCTGGACTGAGATGCCTCCCGTTGAAGCTTTAAAGCTATATGGGAAAGGTAGTGAAGTTTTGGTATCAGCTGATACCTGTTCTTACCCGCCCTCAACGACAGGTAGGCAAGTCGCTGATACGACCCCAAAAAGTGAAACATATACTTCGCAACTCTCACGGCTTTGTGGCTGGGAATCCAAAAACCACAACTGTACAAGTACCCAAACATCAGGTTCATAGGTCTTGTTGCTTCAGCCTCACAAGACATTGCTGGCAAGGCCAAGGAATGGAATGGAGGGAAAATGGGAACACATGGAAATTCAAAACAGTACATAACAAATAATTATGATTATCATAAATTTAACATAGGGGAAATATGGAAAAAACTTATTGTTCGATACAAGAGGTAAAATTTTTGCTTGGCTCAACCAAGAAACAATCAACAAGAGGGTTTCATCAGCAGTGTGTCCAGTAACGTACTGCTTGCAAAACTCACTCAGGAACAACATAATTGTTGCACTTGCTGATCCTTTGTTCCATTTCCCAAGTGGTGTGGCAGAACTTTGTGGCCACAAGAGAGTATCACGGTTGATTTCAGTGATCCACATTGGACACTTCTTTCCCCTGCAAAACTCCTGGTACTTCTCGGTGATGAAGCCAAACTTTGTTTCAATGGATGTGAATGGTGCCAATGCTGGTAAATCAGACTCTGCAAGGAGGACGAATGAGGACCCCAACCAGTGTTTTGCTACTCCTAAGTGAAAAATATGCCACAAGTCGAAGTGGAAGAACTCACTTTTCTTCTGGGGGTTGATTGGCATGCCCCTCATGACCACAGGCATTGCAACCCAGGGAGCAACTGTGTCCATGGTAACCTCCCAACACGGATTAGGCGACAAGTCCTCGAAAGGAAAACTTGGAATCCCTCTTGCTTCATCCCCTTCTTGGCCACCAAGGCATCGATGACAAATCCCCAAGCACCTCTTCTTGCTTCTAGCCCCCCTAGGTGTCTGTAGGAAAGATCTCTTGAACCCCCCCAGCTTGCCAAGGGCGGGAAGATCACCCTTCGTTCCCAAATGCACCAGCCAAAGCCTTTGACCCTCAACCTCAATGCCCTGAGTTGCTAGTTCTGCAGCATCCTCAGCAAAAATCGAAACCAATTTTTCGATTGCATGAGGGTTGTCAGTCGCAGCTTGCCGCAACATGGTTGCAAACAAAAATTGCCAACTCCAGCTAGGGGATACGAAGTTCAGCCCCATCTGGTTCCGTTTCAATGGCGCCAAATGTTTCTTTTTCCCAAGATACTTTTTTGTTCCTCTCCCTATGGCACCATGTAGCGAAAACACCCAAATGGCTTCTTTCTTGTAGGATCTTCCCTCATCTGAATGTGAAAAGTAAGGGATCGTCATGCGGAGATCAATGTTCCCAGCACGGGCCATGCCAAAGACATCATGCCCACCATTGACAGACTCATAGCGATGCCAAAATTCTGGTAGGACTCTTCTCATTTTGTTCAAGGAACTTACCCCGCATAGTTGTCTAGCTATTCGTTGAATCCCCAAGAAGACCAGCCAAGTGCTGAACCTGATGTATGGGAATGTCCGAAGTTCCCGGGGTCCGAGATCTACATGACCAACTGCAAGGTTGCAAGAAAAACCATGCTTTTTCAACACATCGTGGACACCCACTTCAGCATCAGAAAGCCGGATTCCCGCAAACTCTTGCAGTGCCCTGCTGGGTTGTGGATTGTTCCTGACCTCGGCCTGCGCCAGCTCCACCACATGTCGACTTGGGGCCTCAGATCGGGCAGTCACAAAAAAGGTAAGGACAAGTTATATAAAAGACAATACTAAGCTATTTGTAAAGCTGTCAACTGGTATAAGAAGAGAATCGCCAGGAAAAATAATGCTCTCACAACCTGTTCATAACTGGTCATTTGCTGATATTTAACGGTGTTTGGTGGTGCTTGGTGTTGTTTGCTGATGCATGCTGGCTGCTGCAGGCAAGTTTTTTTTCCCACTCAGCCCTGGTCATGTCAACCTACCCTTCGGTTTTGATCAGCCCTGGCACCTGTGATGTAAACAAAATAAGGTGGAAATGGTGGGTTTTCCCTGTTTAGGGCTCCTTCACCACCTGAGCCAGATTGGTTCTGGCACCCAACATGTTTGGAAAACTCGCTGACCAACGCCGCTTCTAGCATTTGCACTAGGTCAATGCTATGCGACACACTGATCAACCACATGTGGGTGTAACCCTTTTTGATGTAGGAAATGAAGCGAATCAAAGGGTTTGAAGTGATTCCAATTTTGAAGCAGCAGAGTCGAACGCCTATTTGCTCACGGAAACTCGTTATGAGGTCTTTGGCATGTTCCAAAATTCTACCACAACTGATTTTTTTTCAAGCTGCCCCCTAATGCAGCGATTGTGCAAGCCATGGTCTTTCACACCAGTCCAGTCAAAGGTGGATGCGTCGAACTTTTCCCCAAGTTCTTGCAAGGCAAGCATAGACTTCCGCCAGTCCTGAGAAAAACAACATTGAGAGATAGGTAATGGTAGGTCTATCAAAGAATTATATAATGAGAACGCATTCACCAGAACTTATCATTGCATATTAGAAAGTTTGTTGACATATCAGCAACACTATATAAAATGGATGTTTGATGATTTTTGTCATTTTTGAATTGCAATTGGCCATGGCAAGCTGCTGGTGCTGATGACTTCAGAGGAGAGGGTAGTGGCTTTGGGGCTGGAAGAGCCTCCCCAGTAGACTTGAACTCTCCACGGGTGAAGTAGTCGTCATAGACCCCAACATCATGTGACACAGAAGTCTTACATGTATTATCTGGAAGTGCCGCTGGCGACATCGCAGTTGATCCAGCTTCAGATTGTTTCAACTTCCTTAGTCTTCAAAACATGTTGCATTGTTGAAACCAACTGGGCTCTATAGTTTTACCATCACAGCCAGGAAGGTAGGTTGAATTTTGCACAAAGGAATGCAACTATGGAGCTCCGTAGGTTGTTGCAGTTCATCACTAAGACTAGCTAATCCAGCTGTACGCTTTCGTCCAGTAGTCGGGTCATCATAGGTGAGAAGTTCAAGGAGAAAGTCAGTCTCCATGGCAAGTGGGTACTACTCCAAAAAAATTGCAGAAATGAACTGGTTGTTCTGAAATATGTCTAATCAACTTGTTTGAAGGTTTGTTCTGCTGGAAACTATAGACTTTATATAATAATTATATATATTGAAATTTTGTTGTAATGACCACCAGTATGGAGTTTTGTTGTTTTGTGAACATCTTTGGTTGTAATTGATGGTGTTACGACCCTGGTTTTGATGAACACGATTCGAACCACAAGCCAAAAGCTGGCGGTCCATGCATCAAGTCTTGACATGTAGACCCCACTGGTTTCAGATCCCATCGCCAACTCTGGACTCTTGAGGACCCAGCGCCATTGCCAATCAAGCGGGCCATGTGCGCAAGGACTTCTGTTGAGTTGTAATATCCTGGCATGGGAGTTGAATGATTGGTGGCAAAGGGTAATGGGGCACAGGAAAGAGAGGGAGAGGTCATTGGGCCCCTGGATTTTCCCCAACTTGGCTTGCATTTAGAGGAGTAATTTGCATTCAGCTGAAACCTTTTTTGTGACAAGATGTGTCAAGCGTCAAACCCACGGTGGCAACTGTTCACGTGCAATGTATGCACATGTTCCACAGCTAGCACATGAAATGTGCTTTCCAAATGCCGCAAATAGTACCGAATCCCTGATGCAACAGCTTCGTGTTTTTTCAGGGCTGCCCCAGAGCCCAAGATCCTAGAGGAAAATGCATGTTTAAGAACATGCTCTTAGGGCCCCCAAACCCCTGAAAATCTATGGGCCATCACTCATTCCAGCTCTCAGCCATCTTCTTCAAAGACTTCACCAAGTTCCTGATTTGGCAGAGAGAAAAATTGGGATTTCTATATTCATGCATGGAAAACCTGACATGCTACTAAAGCATGTGGAGATATGTGGATTCATGCCATTATTGAAAAGTGTTTGAACTCCTTCCCCCCCTCCAAATTTGAAATGAGGGTCTTGGCAGTGTTCTCCGTCGTGGTGATCGATGTGCACCTCAACAATGCAGACCAACAACGTTTTTTAGCATGGGATACTGAAATTTCAACCAGCCGCTTCACCAGGACCGCTGATTGGGGCCAACATTCGAAATGGTCAAGGCACTTCAAAGTCGAGTCAAGGACTTGCTTGTCAATTTGTTGAACCATCCTTGGATTGAGATGGAAGAAGTAAAATCATAAGTTGATCACAACAAAGATGAACTGCAACTTTTTCATAGCATCGATTTAAACATGGTATTGTTGATCCCAAGAGACTGTTCAATACTACTGGCATCCTTCAAAGTTGGCAACTTGGAGACCTGGGCCTTAATGGCTTCACATTGCTGATACTCTCGATCCAACACCTCCGTCGCCTTTTCCAGGGCATCGACTGACCTGAGCAGCGCAGTTGGGGCACCCTGGGGCTTGTGGGCTTGGATTCACAAACAGTTAGAGCAAACAAATTGATTTTGCTGGGAACATCATCGAATTCACATGTCTAATCGTAAATGGGAAATACGATGAAATACCTAAGAATTGGGCTTCTTGACTCGTTTTCCCTCATTTGTCTCGGGCCCTTTGCCAGCTGCATCAGCAGCTGTCTCCAACTCCACTACCAACTCAGAGAGCTTGGTGGACCGGTTCAAGAGTGACGTCGCAAAGTTCTTGAAGCGATCAAACTCCTGCAAAGACATTAGCTACAAAGAAGGTTGTTTCTTTAGAAACTACTCAAGTAGTTGGGAATCCCCTCAAGTAACTAGTGTTTTTGTATAGCATGGACATGGATGTATATATAATAATGAATATAAAAATTGAGCTCCTGCTTGGGACCATTGGTCTGTTTCACATTGCCCTCACGCCCTTCATCATCACTGGACTCATCACCAGAAGAGTGTTCAAAAGGGTTTGGTGGATTGGCACCCTTACCCTTCTTGATGCTGAATGCCACGGGCTTGTCGCTCGCCTGAGGCTTGGAAAGACAACATGTTGGAAGTTTTGGAGTTGAAGGCCAATGTCAAGACCTATGTTCAAGCCTTAGACTCTTCATGTCGCTCGGTCTCTTCAAGGTCGGAGATCTCTGAATCCCCTTCTTCAACCACCACATGAAATTTGTCAATTTTCTTGTTGTACCTGTCCTTCCTGAGCGGGTGTAAGGTAGGGACCCCCATCATCAGGAGAAAATCAGGATAACATCTATATAGTGTCAGTTCATCTTGGAAACTCCCATATGCAATCAGGATTCTTGACCAGTCGCTCATTCCCAGGCTTTCTGCAATATGCGATGACTGACTTGATGTAGGACCTTCACATACTAAGTTGGAGTTGTTTAGCACGACAGTGCACAACAGTAATAAACAGCCATCAAAATATATAATACATGAAACTGGTTGGCTAGATTACGCAAAGGGACTTAGACCAGTTCAGGGTTCGAGCCATTCCCTCCTCAGTGTACCAACGTCGGCTCTTCTTCTTCGTCAACTTGTTGGTTTTCAACACGGTTCGTTGGACATGGGAAACAAAGGCATCCTGCACAGGTGGCTGATACATATGGCTTTCATGTCTTAGATGTTCTCAATGTAAGATACCCCTACGACAGTGTAAAACTGTGACATTCTGTGATAATAACACATCCTACTACCAGTCCTTGTCCCAGTCGCAAGACTCAAGAGCTTCTAAGAGGTCCTCCCGGTCCCTACCACAGTTGTTTTTCCACTTTAGGTGGAGATCCTCTGGCACCAGTAGCTTGCCTGAGGGTTTTCGCTCGCATACCCGCCTAAGGCGAGCACTCCGAGCAGCTTCCGAAGTATCACCAGAAGGTGCAGAAGGCACCACCGGTTTCTCGTGGCTCTTGTCAGGTTTGGCCTTGGCCTTGGCTGCAGTCTTCGGGGCTGTCTTTTGAAACTCCTCATGGCTACTCATAGGACCCGATGTCTCAGAAGCAAGTTTCTCCAGTTGCTTTTGAAGCTTTGAACTGGCCTGCAGCCAGCAATCATCTTGAAATAGTACTGTACATGTTGATTTAAGTTTTAAAAGCAACATTACTGTGAGAATTGTTTTTACCTACTATATCATTTGTGCATATATATAATATAGCTGAAAACCGCATGAACACCAAAAGCAAGAGTGCGAAACTACCGTAAATATGCATAAATACTGCATACAGTTTGCCAACAAAATGAACTAAGACAATGGACATATGAGCCTCCACTACATAACCGTCAACGGTCATTAACAATCAGTGTCATGAGTAGTAATGAGTAGCCCAGCCTTCTTTAACTCAGCAATCTGCCTATCCTTGTCTGGATCAGGCAACTTGCTGCGGTGCCTCTTCAACTTGGCTGGGTTTCCCGAACCAGGCTCGGACTCCTGGTCTGGTTCCCTGCTTTTGCGGGCTGGAGTGGCAACGGGTCTGGGTTTCCTGGAAGTCAAGGAAGGTTCTTTGTCGCTCTTGTCCTTATCCTTTGATTTGGCTTTCTCCAATTCCACCTCTGTAGCCTCAAAAAGCACATATGATTGGAGTTTATGACCTTTGAATTGGTGGACAACACACATTCAAGTAAATGAGTTGCAAATCAGGAACCGGTTGAGTATCACTTTCAGCCTCAGGTAGGTTCAGGCATCGGGTCTCAACCTGTATATCCATGATCAAGGTACAGAAGATTAAAGATGGTAAATCACGATTTCTTTTTTTGCTACACATCACAAGTACTAGTAGGTTCAATATGTTTCAACTTAAAATGCATAAACCATAGCTGCTTGGGAACCATTGTCTTCTTCAGCACAGCAAGCTTCGCTTCATAGTCCTGCTGGTTTGTGAAGAGAATAGAATGGGATAAGTATCGAAAGTCATTGGTTCATATGAATGAGTCACCCTTCATATCATGTTGATGATGCTACCATTCACAATCTGAGGGAAACAGTCCTTGATTTGTGCTTCAAGTTCTTCATCGCTGTCATGTTCTTTCTTGGCCTTTACCAACTCTTTATGTCCATTTACCATATCCGAACAGCTCCACTGACGAGATGGAACCTTGCCCCTCTTTTCGGGCCCCGACATGCAGCCTGTCCCTGGCCAGGTTGCACTTTTCACCGCTGAGCCCACTGCAGAGGCTGCACCATGGAGCAGTTTGTTGGAAGAATGGACGGGGGATCTTGATAAAGTCTTTTGGTGCACTATGGGAGTCAAGTTTTAGAACCGAATCCCCTTAAAAACTTGTTTAAAACCATAGGATGCAAAAAGTGATACCGAACATCTTTAGATGCATCATCAATGTATTCCAATAAGATCTGAATATGGCTGACAATCTGTACAAGACATTTGCTGGAATGATTGAGATTCCATAATCACATGTAGGGAGAAAAACAATAAATCAATGATGGATTTATTCTTCAATTCCCCATTGGTTTTCTTAGCAATAATCCCTGAAAACATCATTCATGGGGAGTCAAAATCCATTATTTTGCCTATATATGGATTACGGGCAAATTACGTATAAATTACGTAATTTGTTACGCCTTTTCACGCCCCTTTTACGCTTTTTTACGCCCCTTTTACGGGTGGTACATTCGTTACGGGTTCGCTACGTAATAAATACATATTTTCTACGTAATTACGCATAATTACGCCATAATCCCATGAGATAGCAACATTTTCCAAAATCCATTGTTTTTCTTTAAGGGCAATTGAAAATATCTTGTAAAGCCATTCAGTGGTAAAGGAAAATAGACTCGTTCCTTTTGAGCCCCTTAGGTAGACCAGAACAGTTTGGGGGTCCCATTAAGAAAAGGTTATGCTCACCTTGGGCTTTGGGGTTCCCCATGATAAAAGTTGCGGAAGATCCACTCCTACAATGCACTGGACATCACTGGACCATATTTTTGCGACCGAATTGCAGTTTTGCTGCTTCTATCAAGCAGTCGGGTCCAGCTAATTTCTCACCAGCCACCTCCCATGCCATTACTCTATGGGATATTGGCACTTACCCAGTAGGAATATTCCCCAATAATGGATTTGCTTGGTAGCTGATTTTGCTTTGAAGTTGTTCAGATATGAAACTCATCATCCCATGATTAAAGTTATATGGGGATAGTGGTTGGAAATAAGGGCCTCCATTCGCCCAAGTCGAGGCCTTTTGAACCTCTTAAGTAGCAAAAAAGGTCAAGTAGACCTGCATCCTCCCACATGTCTACTGGCTCCCATTGAAGGAGAGAGAACAAGGTTGGGAGAGGGGTACTCATATCAACAAGTTCCGGTCGGAACGCTTCTCTCTGGGCGCAGAAGCGGGCATGGTATTTCGCCACCCGAAGTCCAAAGCGAGGTGGGTATGTCCTTGGCCGCAGGCAATGTGAGCAAAGATCACTAAAGAAGTTGAAGATGGCAGGTGCATTGGGAATGGAGGGTTGGGGAAGCCCTTCTTTGGTGTTCCTTATAGAAATTGGCCCAAAAGAATCAAAAGATTAAACATCCTGAGGCAATTCTTAAATAAGGGGCCAAACAGAAAACCATTGTCTAAGTTGAATCCAGGTCTCTGCGTTTGTTTCAGAAAGCGAGATCCGGCAAAGGACTTCTTTCCAGATGACTTAGACTTGTAGGTCTTGGAACTCTTGTATGCATGCTTGGACAAGGCTTCACGTGCCCGTTTCACCAAAGTACCCAAGTTGAAATTAGCAACAGTTCTTGAATTTGAATATGCAATGTGCCGCTTTGGTGTCAATCCACCATACATAGCCATCCACCAATAGGCTTCAAAAACCTTCCAGGGTCTTTTGGGGTGCAGTAAGGAACACTTTGAACCAAAGCCCAAATGGTTGATGATACAATCACCCTGTACTCTAATATGTGTTTTCATGAGACGCACAAAAATAAATCCAAAAAAATGTTGACTTGTCCCTTTAGGTAAAGCACCTTCGGCATCATGCGAAACACATGTCGCACCCTAGGGTGCCAAATCAACCTTGATGACCTTGGCTGTTCCAGTATCCATGCCCCAGCCATGGCACTTATTACCAGTAGAAGAGCGCAAATCCTTGGCTATCAGACCAATTGCCCAGGAAGGAAACATGATAGTGGACAAAAGATGGCACTGGTATTATGTTCATGCAGTGGTTTGTTCAATAAAGATCCCTGAAAAATGTTACATGTAGTCAGGCTACCGACTTGTCAGGAGATTTCCAATATCCACGAATTCAACTCCCATTTTCCCGAGAGGATTGAAAGGTGCTCTTTGGTGGGTTCCAGCCGACACAGTAACATAAGAACTGCAAACCAAGCCAATCAGGACCAGGAAGTTTTCGAAGCGACAGTTGAGTATGGTCAGCAAGGCTAGCCTCACATCCACCATGCAATAAGGTGAACCCCATCAAACAACTGAAATATGTGCTGTGTTGATCTATATAACACATGTTTTATGATCTAACCACAGGTCCCATTTGTATTCCAATTTGAGGCAACATAGGCGATGAGGTTCCTATAGTTTTAAAATAGCACCATCCCACAAATAATGTTCCTAAGCCAAACCTAGCAACCCAAAGCCGCTGTCGGTGCACAGATCCATACAGTTTTCATGCTTGGGGTCAACAGTCAACTTGTACTGGATGTCCATACTGGCAGTGGGCACACCTGAATTTCTGACACATTTGCTAGCCCACCCAGCACCAGCAAAGAGCTCCACGAACCCATAGGCCTGTGCATTGATGGCAGGGATGTACATGTTTACTTTGACACATATGATTTCATATATATGTAATACTGCTTTGCTCCTTTATGTACTGTTGTCAGGATCCATCACCCAACCACAGAACCACCAAGCACAACCCTTTTTAAGACTTATTGATGATGCTGCTTGGCAGGGGAAAACTGCAACAGAAGAAAGAGCAGCACCAGGCAGGGCAGGCCTCTGAAAAGACGGTGATGTCCCGGTTGGTTGAAAGCATGATGATGCATGCGAGCAGGTACTTCAGGGATCGCACCCCAAGCTAGATCCACATGGAAATTGAATGGGCAGTATTGATATCATACATTCTATGTTGCACCGTTGCCCTGTTATATATTAGAATATATTATATATATATATCCCCTGGTCATCCTGTATCTTCACAACTTGTAGTTTGGAGCATGGGTAGATTTAAAAATGCTTTCTGATTGGCCACAGTGTTGCCATACTCTAATGATATTGACTTAACTTCTCTAAAAGGTATTTCCATAACATAAAACATAATATAGTATAATATGGTTATCTTCATGGCTATTTCATGTTGGGGTAAATCTTAACATTATTATATGAATTGCATACTTTGGATAACATATACTGTACTAAAGAGCGCCACGGAAAGGGCCCCTGTCCTTTGGAGCTCGAAAAGAGTGTAAGCGCCGGAGAACCAAGTCTAACTTCCTAGACTTTTCAGGATCCATGGTGGCGCCCCCCCCGCCACAGACAAGAATTCGGACTTCACAAATGCCCAACTTGAGCAAAAAATATAGCAAACAAAAATCCATCAATGAAAATGAATGTCCATGCCAGCAGTAGAAACATCCCCCAACTGCAGCACTTTTGATTGAATGGGATATGCTGGGGATGGGTTAACTTATGGAATAATGATTACCAATCATTGGATTTTGTTCCACTTCCTGAATGAAAGACACCACCAACCGGGTGCACCAAAACATGCACAGGAGACTCAAGTCATTGGGACCTCGTCCTTCCGGAAACGCCCTTGGCCTTTCCATGGCTCAGGCAGCACCTTGGAGGCCGAGATGAAGAGCAGGCATGAGATGGACAAACAGGGAGTGAGGGTTAAATGGGAGGACCCAAAAGAACACATATATATATAACACATAAGAAAACATAAGCATATAATACGAAAACCTACCCACAGACCAACTTGTTTCCAATGGTGTGGTCAACAGAAATTTTAAGATAGCCCTGATTCATTGATAACTTGCCATGTTTTTTTTTGAGGTTATCAATGGGACGCCACTTTGGATTTCTCACGGTCGATGTCGCAGCAACTTCGCATGGTCACGGAGCTAGATTGGAGACATGTGGTCTGTACTCCAGGGTGGCCAATACCCCTTGAAGCCCAACCAAAGCAATGATCAATTGAAAATGGATTGAAACCACTAGGTTCAATGCAGTTTAATGTTTTGATGTATAGGCTTCATCCCAAACCACAGTGGGGCTACAGCTAGCACATGCGCAGACTTCATATTGAAGGCACCTGCTCCACAAACACCTGCTCGCATAAATCCCGACGGAACTTGAAGATTGTGGCCACCATGGCCGATTTTGGCATGCCGATAAGATTGAACCCAAAAAAGCATACTGCATCATACTGCCATGCCTTGTGAAAGTAAATCAACATATAGGCTTAGACCTATATATATGGCCTGCTGGGCTCATGAAAAATATGATGCTTCCATTGGGTTTGAAGTGGCAGCCACGGGTGAGAAAATCAGTCGCTGTCACACTTGAGCTGAGCCAGGTAAGCCTCGGCTACGTCGAAGGCCATTTCGTTGAGATCATCCAGCGCATAATTGATATCAGCCCACTGCTCAGTGGCAAAGTTCCAGAACATGTCCTGGGGATGGCAGGCAAATCCTGTCAGAGAGTGGTGGTGAAATCATATTGATGGGTTCGTTCATGTTTACATATGCCCTTTTGAAGTCGAAGTTTGGGATTGGATTTTACCGATGATCTGATACCTTTTTGGAAACACTAAGATATTCTATGCAAAAAGTGTGATGCAATGTTGAAAACAAAGTTGTCGCATATCCTAAACCATTGAAGCTACACAAATGGGGAAGGGTGTGACAAACTAAGGTAACTAAGGGAGCCATTTTGAACTAAGTGAAATCCTCGTGGGCCGAGTAAGTCGTCAGGTAAGGCTTGATACGCCCTTCAAAAATATCCCTCAAAGCCGTCCACTTGGCCTTTCCATTGATAGACTTGGGGCAATACCTCCTGGCAAAGCAAGCTGGTCTGGTCTTTGGCTTCCCTTCCTCATCTGTACCTCTCTTGGTTCTTCCCGCCCTTGCACGTTCATGTCCTTCCTCCCCATCCTCAGTTGCTCGTCTCTTGTTGGTCTTCTCTGGAACCTTCTTGCCTGGATCCTCAGTGTCCGCCGTCTTCTTCTTCTTCTTTTCTTCCTCAGCCTTTTCTGGCTTCTTACCTCGCCCCTTTGGCTTGGCCTCTGCACTGCCACCAGTCTCTAGGTGGTTGGCTTTGACATGTTTTGCTTTCTTCGTCTTGGCACCATTGCCTTCATGCTCATCCGGCTTCTTCTCAGTCTCTTCATCTTCCTCTGGGTTCTTCGCTGTGGCTTTCTTACTCTTTTTCTCCTCAACTTTTGGTACCTTTGGGATCTTGCTCTGCTCCTTCCCTTTCTTTGGCTTGCAAGGCTCCTCATTTTCTGCAACTTCTTCCTTGGGCTTCCTTGTCCTCGTCTTCTTAGTCTCTCGGGCTGGTGTCTCTTCCGATGGGGTCTTCTTCATCTTTTGGTCTTCAGTTCCAAGGCGCGTCTCATCAGTCTTCTTTGCAACAGCCTTTCCCTTCTTCTTGGTACCTTCTTGATCCTGACCATCCTTTGCCAATCCTTGTTCAACTTGATTCTTCTTGCCTTCATGGCATTCCTCCTGCTGGGCCCAATCCTCCCAATCCTCTTCCCATTCCTGGTCCCAAGCTGCTTGACCATCCTGGCATGCCTTTGAACCCTTCTCCCACTGCGTTCCTGAATCCTCTGCCCAATCCTCCTCCCAGTAGGCTTCCCAATCACCCTTCAGATTCTGTGCTTCAACCTTTTTGGTGCGATCTTCAGATGTATTTCCCGGATGGACCTGCTGGTCTCCAGTGCTTGCAGTCTTTTTGCCATGGTCTGTCTTTGCCTTTTTTGGCTCCTTGGTGAATTTCTCGTCTTCTGTCTCAAGCTTCTCATTCTTTGCAGCTGTCTTCTTTGGGGCTGACTTTGCACCTTTGTCGTTCTTCTCAGCTCCCTTTCTGTCTACAATCTTCTGCTCCAGGTCTAAGGGATTCTTCTCTCCTTCCTCACCTTCCATCCCTTCAATCTTTTTGTCTTCATCTGCATCATTCTTCTGGGGGGGTGCTGGTGCTTTCTTCTTTCTCTGCGAGGAATCCTTTGGCATGTCCTCTTTACTGAGTTTCCTCTTGTTGGCTGTGCGCGGGTCCTCATGGCTACTGCTGGGTTTTGCATCCATCTCCTCATCATCGTCATCTCCACCTTTGCCTTCCATTTCTCCTTTCTCTGCTTCATCACCGGGAACGACATCCTTTCCACAAGCTGTCATGGGTTTGGCTGTCTTGGTGCTTCCTCTTCCTCGACCTCTCCCTTTGCCTCCCCTGCCCTTTCCTCGTCCCTTCGGACCCCCCTTCTCAGCCTGTGCTTCTGCTTCTTCTTCCTCCTCCAAGCCCTTCTTTAACCCAATCTGCTCTCGGCGGGTAACCTCAGCCAAGTAAAAGGCAGCAGTTCTTTGGGAATAGTGTGGAACAAAAATATCAGTGCTGCATTTTCTGTGGTTTTTCAAGAACTGGATAAAATTGGCCCAAAGTACATCAATGTAAATAAACCTGGCTATATGGTGAAGTCTTCTATTTCAAAATCAACCTAGCAACTACGGGAGCTTTGGGTGGCGAAGCTAAAACGGGTTCATCTTCATCAAATTGATCAGCAAGATCATCCATAAGAGGGTGGATCTGGGTGTCCATATTGTCCGTGCCATACGGGAGGGAGTCCTCGATTATGATCGTCTTGTCGATGCTCATGGCTTTGCTGGCTGTGGTGGTGGTCAACGATTCTCTTGCCCTCCTTAAGCGGGATAAGCAAAGGCCATAAAGGAAACCCATGTGGGCAGATTGTTGTTTTGAAACAAGTGTTGCTTAGCAAATGTCCCAAATGATAGGTCCTATATAACTAAAAGATCGGTTACCATGTATAGTGTTTTTGTTTTTTTTTAAAAAAAAAACTATAACATCAGACAACGAATGAAAACACCAGAAATCATTATTGTAACTCAACCAAAATTCTTTGCCGTCAGTTCCTTCTTGGCTTGCCAAATCTTTTTTTGCAGGGCATCGATTTGATCACTCATTGAATTGGGGTCCGATGTGCTCTCTTCCTGAATGGTTTTCAAGTCTTCCTCTTCTTGGATTGTTCCTCCATTGCCATCACTGGGGTTCTCATCATCTAAGGGATTCTTGCGTGATTTCTCCGGGAGTTCATCATCCGTGGCAAATGGGTTGGTATGCGCACGAAAGAACTGGTTTAAATCCCCATCCTCAGCTGGAACCGTGTCAGTGGACTCTGCCTTACTATCCTGGGACTCTGAGCCTTCATCTTCATCATCAGAAACTTCTATCTCCTCGTCCTCCTGATTTGGGTCATTTTCTGAACCGGCTTCTTCTTCTTCTTCACTCTCCACTGGATGCTCCTACCCGGGTTTCAACACGAAATTGTCCTAAAGAAAAATCAATTCTGATGTAATCTGTTAATGCCCCTGTAAGGATGCTGCTGCCCCATTAGAGTCTTGTATATCTCCATTGGAATGGGACATTATATAACAGGGATGAATAACAAAGCTGGGGCAAGCTGCAATATAAGTTTGTCACACCCTTCCCTCCTCATTGGGGTCAAAGACCAGCGCCATCAGTTTGCGGAAATTCCTGGATCGACAAACCTGTTGGCGTTGCAATTTCTTCTTGATGAGGACCAAGAATGATTTGATCTTCTTAGCCTCCTTCTTCAAGTCTTTGCTAGAGGGAACCGGTTGCTCCATGATGGTGAAGAGAAGTTTCATCCTGGGATAGTAACATACTGGGTGGTCCATGAGGTTCTGGGAATGTTTAATATGATTTTGTGTTTGGTTCCATTTTAAAACATATTATATATAAATATTTTGATTCTTATGTGGCATGATGATTAGTATAATGATTTGGCAAAAACAAAAGGCTGAATTGGTGAAGTCTAGTGTCTGTTTTTGGATCTGGGGCATGAGATGCATACCAACCTCCCCATTGCTGTCAACAAGGCGAATGGCCAGTGGTTTGAGAACATGGAAATTGCGATCAGCGTTCTTGATGTTCACCTTCTGGGTCGTCACATCATCCCAGTCTAAGATGCACTTCGAACGCCGAACATGGTCCCTGATCTCTTCAGAACATTCCCAATCCCTTGAAAGATAGGCAAGGCTAGGCATCGCCATGGTTGGCAACAGGCAAGACCCAACTGGCCTCCTTAATCCCAAATGCTACCCAGGTATGTGGTTGACCATCATGTTCCCAGACCCTGGCTCACCCTGTTCCACTGGCGTGTGGTCCCTACGTGCTGCTGAGGTTTGCACCTTCTGTTTCACAAAGAGCTCGACATTGGTGCCAGCTGGTCTAAAAATGTCTGCGGGTTGACTCAGCTTAGCGTGGCAGAGGCTCTTGGACTTGATCACTATGGGATATAGGATCCATCGAACAGATTATATTAATATATTAGAGGTTAGATGATTCTGGAAATGGGTTTACCACCCTAGAGGAAAGTATTGGCACCCAAGATATTACATGATGAACCCCAGGAATGGATCATATCAGGATTGTTACAGTTGGCCATTTTCAAAACATAACCCTTTTCCAAATTACGCTACTTTTAGTTAAAAGACAGTCTTTTACACAAAGGACCTGATTTGTTGGAAGGCATCTCAAAAGGAAGCACACCTGGGACCTAGGTATATATATATGTGTGTGTGTGTCTGCGATGATCATGTCCTTCATCTTTCGCTTCAAGTAGACAGAAAGCGAGCTTCCTGCTTAAAAAAGAATCGGAGGGAAAAAGGATGGCTGTTTATGTCGCTTTGGAGTCCTTTGCAACAATTAAATAGAACTGCTGCATAGGGCTGACACTGTCACTTCTTGGTCTGCTTTTTTCTTTTGGTCGTAAGCAAACAGAGGCTTAAAAAAAAACGTTGGACACAGTTCCTGTATGAAAAAAATGGCCAAGGGTGGAACTGTCTTTTTACACATTGAAGGGTTCGCAACGACTCGACATAGGCTGCCGGTTTTGTTTCTTTCATCTTTCACATTTCCGTTTCGGTAGAAAAATCTAGAATAAACAGTTGGACGAACTTTCCCTTCAGAATACTGAGACCGGTTTACTCATTCTTGATAATGTGTGAGTGGTTTGCAACAAGTGAACACAAGTGAACATTGATGCTGCTTTGGGCTGCAATTTTCCTTTCTTCTATCTCCTATTATGTTTTGTCCTCACAAGGAGACAACATTTGGGATAAAGCATTGGGCAAAGTCCCCAAATATCTCATCACGGCCAAACAGTGGGACGTCCTCAGGTTTCATCGATCTTGGAAAAAAATGTCGCTGCTGGGTTGCCCCACCAAATCAAACAAACTCCAGATTAAAATCAAGCAAAGTTGTCATTGAGGGAATTCCTTCTGCAGCACCACTGATCCTTCGCATGTTTTCGATTTGAGGCAAGATCTCGTTTTCATCCCAAAGTATCAATCAACGGAAAACAGGTCACATTTTTTACACATCTTCATGCTCTGCAAACAAATGGAAACAATGGCATACAAAGGCAGCCCTTTGCCTTGCTATCTTTCCCTTATCTGAATCGCAGAACTCGTTCAAGTTCACTTCAGAATCTTCAGTTTTCGGCGGGATAGAAACCAACGACCTTTGAAAAGCTCGGGGTTTCTTGACGTTTCTTGCTTTGTGGAGTCGGGAACTGGCGACCTTTCCGCGGAGGACAAACACTGGACAGTTGTCGAGACCAAAGATTTGATGCATGTTAATCAAAACTCTGAGCAAATGAAACAAAACGAAATGAACATCCCAGCAGTCCCAGCACATAAACTTCCCTTGAGTTTCCTTCCTACGCGAATGAACACTAGATGATTTCCCATGATTTCTCAATGAAAAGGCCTCAGGGTTAGAAAAAAAGAAATAGGGACGGATGGTCAAAGCACGTCAAAGCTGAATCCTCCCCTGCGAAGATTGCAATTTACAGGCAGACCCGTCTCGTATAAAATCTCACTTCCACATAAACTGGTAGTGATTGATAGCGTTCCCTGAACATCTCAAGTATTCTCAAGTGTAAAGAGTTATTTATCCAAACAAATACCACTAAAGAGTCAAAATGAGTCAAGTCAAAGCTCAGTGAAATTAATTAAGTCATATTAAAAAATATTAAATCATAATAAATCCTTCTGTGGCGCCGGCGTCTTGTTGTGGAGTAGACTTGGCCAAAGGTCAAATCCACACCATCTGCATTGGCCGGGTCAGACTTTCGGTAGCGATAGCGTTGAAAGCGCAAATTCCTTCCCAAGCGCATCACGAAGTTCTCTATGCCATCGTGGCTGCGCCTCCTGAAAAACAGTGAAAAACAACATGAACCACACATCATCATAATCAATACATATCAATACCAACACCAACATCACTATCATCGTCACCATCACCAACACCATCACCATTACCATCGCCATCATCGCCATCATCATCATCATCATCATCATCATCAACAACAACAACATCATCAACATCAACATCAAAAGCATCATGTTAGATTATCATCATGAGGAACGCGATGCCAATCATTTTTCTCAGTGCTTTGCCTTGCACATGTGTGAGTCTTCACAAAGCACAGTGCCAAACACTTCAGAGACACCAAGCATCACGATGCCAACAACTGCTGCAACATCCCAATGTTCCGACAACTTTCCCACAACTTTCTGACAACCATCTGGATCATTGGGTGGGCCAGATCTCGAGGAAGTCCCGCCTCAAGGAAATCAGCACTGAGCCATCTGGAGCCAAGATCTTCTCGAGGACCTCTACAAGCTGCTCCCAGGTCTCACCATACGCAGGTTCGCAAACACAATCCGAACAAATCACCTCACGGCATCGCAGCGTCACAGCGTTTTGACATCTCTGAGAATCTCTGACAATCTCTGAGTCTCTGATCATATCTGGAGTCTCATCTGACCTTACCTGTCAATGCTGTCTGAACTCCTGTCAAAACATTAAAGACATTAAGTCAGAACATCGAGTGTCCTTATCTTTTCGTTACGACCTCATTCCAAATTGGCAAATGGCCAGCCTTTTCCATCCATTTGCCGCTGTCACACGGCATTAAAGTCAAAGGCGGAAAAATCCATTTTGTACGGCTACGACTCACACAAAGAGGGTGTGAAACACCCTCTCTAAAAATGGAGGGAACCCTCAACAAACAGTTGATCAATACTGATCAACAAATTCTATTCTATAAAACTGAAGGGATCGAAACGTCTTCCAAAATCTTTCAAATCAAAAATCTTGGGCTGAAAATGGCTTGAGTCCTCAAGCTTCGCCTTGCCACATTGCCACCTGTGAAAATAAAATAATATAAATAGCTCTGACCAACCTCGTTGCCTCGTTGGCGCCTGAAATCTGGATACATCTGGGCTATCCATTGGCCCATTGGCTATCCCAGGCGTCCCGACCAAATCGGCCAGCTTTGGGAAGCCCTCGGGTCGGACTATCGTCCCAGGCAACATGATGAAGTCGTCCTGGGCGCTGGCACAAGGCGAAAAAACAACAAGGGAATCCCCGCACTTCCTCTGGATCAATTTTCCAAGATTTGAACTTGTTCACAAAAGTATGTAGCAAAAATCCATGGTAAGAACTTTATCAGTGCACGTGATATCTCGTGATCGGTTTCCTGATATCTTGCCATTGCAGCCTTGTTTCGGATCGCAGTTTGGGCTGTTCTGGAACAACCTTGCTATGTTCAAGCTGAAGGGCTTCAGCTGCATCCTGCAGTCATCATTGCGGCAAACTACAAAGACAATAAACATTACAAACACCAATGTATACAGATTATACAGTATCAAGTAGTATCATTCAAACAGTACGAGCATATCACAAATACATAGAAATAATGCACTATATGAGACTGAATGACTGCATCTGACAGTTCCACAACTTTACAAAACGTGCATCCGCTGGTCCCAACATATCAAAGCATGACAAAACGACGTTCTGTTTAAACAGTTTTTTTGGCAAATGTTTTGACGTGTTCAAGATGTTTGGCTCCATGTCTTGACATCGACCCATTTTGACCGTTTCTCTGACCTCCAGCTCATCCGCTCGACTCATGAGTTTCAGCGCTTCATCACCGTTCCAGCGCAAAGATGTGACGATCAGCGAACCGTTGCCCATGTCTTTGCCTTGCGCCTAGCCACATCTGATGAATGCGTGGACCCTGATGGATGACAAACCTGTATCATGCATCTCAGTGTAGTCGTAATACATATATTTGCATGTTATAGACGATAATAACCATGATGTGACATAATTACATATATATATATGATAATGTTATAATGATATAATATATCATATTATATTATAATGTTATAAAATGATGTATGTCACATTGTGCTTTGGAAATGTCTGTCCCCGGCCTTGCGCCGTGGCGGGCGCAGCTCGGTTTTGATGAGAAGTGGCTTGATGCCATTGGGCCGCACGAGCTGAACCCACCCTTCTTTTGGACCAGTCCCAGTCATCCGACGATAATACATCAAATTCCTAGGCAACGGAGCCCCAGGGTACAGAAAACATGGGAAAGCTCAAGACCGGAACTCTCTGGGATATTCTCAGACACAGATTCACTCCATATTGGCCGTTGAGTTGTTTGAGTCTGACATGTGGTACTACATCACGTTGCAATACGTTCTGACTGGCAGTAGGACTTTCAGACAAGATGCATGTCTTGCTTCAGTTCCAACTCCTCCACCAAAGCACCTTGTGACAAGCGCTCCTTCTCTATCTTGCCACCACGCTCCTCACATGCTTCACGGATCAATCATCGATATTCATGAATAACTCTGAATAACCATCATGTACGACCTCTGAACATCGCTCGAGCAAGCAATGATATACAACAATACACAACAATTGATGTAGAACAATATAACACATAATTCATTATAAATTATAATAGTATATTATAATTTATATATTATATATTATATGTTATAAACGTATTTTGGATAAGTAAATTGTGATTTTTCTTGTGAGGAACTGCGCAATTAATAAATCGGTCGCAAATATCTCATGTCAAAAACATTCTGCTCCGGGTCTCCTTGCTCACAGGCACACCTGCAGCGTGTTTGCAGGGACCAGGTCAGGCGCGAGAATCTATGTAGTAGTTCAGCGCAGTATAAATATGACTAAATAATGTATACATATGTATAAGATATGTATAAAATATTTAAATATGAATTAAATATGTATGTTTAAGTTAAAACAAGTTAAATATGTATCATGACACGTCATGACAAGAAAAGCCCACACCTTCTGAGCCGCCACCTACAACTCTCCAAATCTTTTGAGGCCATCCGTTGGCAGCGCCATTCTTTTCCAAGTCCTCACCGTTGGATGGATCTGTGGTTGGAATTTGTTGGAAGTCTGACTTTGCCAAGAGATGCCAAGAGCAAATACTTATAATCTTACAATATCTTACAATAACCAATCAATACCCATCATCAACCAGATTTATGCTTGTTAATCTTTCAGTGGATGCCCAGGTTCATGGAAGAAATCATTGCATTTGATCGACTTCAGCACTCTGTGCACAGGACTTGCTTGGAAAATTGGGCTGCTTTCCAGATGTTTGTTACAACCAATGTTTGCCTTGCAACCAGATCAACCAGGTCCTGCAAAGCAGATGGAAGATCCGTGGCCAGAACTCGGGCACCCATCGATGCACAAACGAGTGCCGGCAGACCAACGCCGCAGCCAAGCTCCACAACTCGTTTGCCACTCCTCTCGTCTTGCGACTCTGCCAAAAAAGCAAAACATATTCAAAAATATTCAAAACATATCAGTTCTCTTCAGGCTGCATTCAGAAAGGCCGTTGGAAAAACAATGAAAAACAAAACCGTGACACGAAAGACTTAGTCACCCCCATCCCTATTGACCTTTTGACAAGGCACGAGTCGTTCTGACAAAACTGAGTTCGTAAATTGCGATGCAGTGAATTGTAGTGATATTAATTCGATCCTTATCAAATTCCCTTGATGTCCCTTGAGTCAACTTGATTTGGAACTTGTGGGTGGATGTTCCAAATGTTTAAAACATCTAGGCCATCTAGGCTCCCAAAATTTGAAAAGCCTCCTCTCTTCACCTCACGATTTTCCAGCAGTTAGAATGTCTTGGGAGTCCCATCATGTCCCATCCCGAAGTTGCAGCTCCCTGAAACCTTCCGTAAACCGTAAACCGTCCTCAGGAGCTGGCGATGCACTTCCATGACATAGTCGCAAATAGCAACCATGGGACCCCAATCCTGCCATTTCAACTGTTAAGGCTGCAACACAGCGGGCCACTATGGGCCACTGTTCTGTCCACCAAAAAGAGAATGTGTTAATGTCTGGGGATCGGTCCGCAAGAGACAATGAGAATTTAATAGAATTTATATTTTGAAGTGAAGGTAGCAGATTTTTGTTTAGTATTTGGCATTTAGACTCATTTAGCAGTTGAAGGAAGGCCCTGCTTTTGTAGCCTAATGACCACCATTGTGTGCTTTCCACAGCAGCGAAAGGGTGAGGTCTTCAGCCAAAGTCAAAGTTTCGGAAGGAATCCAAGGTTTCTAAAGGTTTCAAAACCAGGTTGATATGTCGCCAAATTTCCTTGTTCAATATATCAACAACTTTTGAATTCCTTCAAGGGGCAGCCCGCACAGCCTCAACACCCCAATATGTTTATAAGATTTTATAAGTTTGTGCGTTTTGGATCGTTTTTAGCGCAAATTCACAGTGTAATGTCATGTAAATCTCTGTCCGAGAAGGAGGAGCCATAGGGAAGCTGACGAACAAGTTGCAGGGTCCGTTGTGCAATGGGTATCTCGCAAAGGAAGACTGGGGCTCCATCATCGGCTCTATCAGCTTCACCTGGAACCAGGTTTTGTTTCGGTATGTTTCACTTCAATCTCTGGATCAAACGTGATGAGACATCATGAGATATCAGTTTTTTTTAGAACTATAAAGAGTATTGAACTATATTGAACTGTCAATCAAAGTTATTGACCTGTCAATGAAAGTCATCTTGTAACATCTTGTAACATATCATCTTATATCATCATTTGGCAACAGCATTTGCCATGCGTCCTGCGCCTGGTTCATCCCATCGGAAAAAAAGATGGTGTGACGGGCTGGTCGTGGATGGCACTATGAGCTTCCCGTTCTTGTCACGTTCGGGTCCTTTCTTGTTGCCCTCCAGCTCCAGCCTCACAGACCTCAACCGAATTCAAACTTCACTTGGCAAAGTTTCAAGGGCAATTGGAAATTCATGTAAATTCCATATCCTCCATCAGTTCGAACAGTCGATCGATGATTTTCTTTTCATATCTTTTAAATGTCTCGGCATTTCCAAGATGCAAAAGTGAAACCACGAGCCTCTGTGACATAGGTCAGCTGTGTGGCAGCATCTCCAGCGTTCGATCATGAGAGCGACGAGACATAAATCTTCAGGAACGAATCAATGGTGGATGAATGGATGATAAGTGGATAATGAGTGGATAATGAGTGGATAATTGCTCCGGTTGTTGTCCCTCAATTTGGATCAATTTGGATCCTTCGTAGCGACTTCTGTGCATTCCAGCTGGATAGTGCTTGACACCCAAATCAGTCAAGTCAAGATGTCTACTGTTAAGTTTAGATCAGGGGCCTTGAGCATGGGATACCACTGCAAGCGACAAGCACAAGATTTTGTTTCAAGTTGCTTGCAATCCACATCTCATGATTAGTGTCTAGATGATCAGCTTGCACAGTTGTGATGATGGCTGTCGTCCAAACTCTTTTCAACTTCCCCTGGCATGAACAGATCGTCAAGATCTCTTAACCGCTTATCCAAGGCTTGAGGATTACCTTTGCAAACGCAAGGGAATCCTGCAGTCAAGCGACTTTTGCAGCCAGGGAACCAAATGAAGCAGTCTGTTTTCATGACGCACTCTCACCTTTTTACTTGGCAGGTCTGAAAGACCAACGTTCCCTTCAGGCTGGTTGACCCCACTTGCCAGCTTCTGAAGTCTTGGCTGCATCCGAATACCACCAAGAAGTACAAACTCATACAAACTCTATGCAACTTCTAAATTGAAACACCATGTCACACCTGAACCGCATGAGATACTCATGGCCTTCTGCAGGAAGACTCTTCAGCAGCTGCCAATTACCCCTATGAATTAACGAAAAACTGCTGCCTGACAGCTAAACATGTGTGCCCTCAGAGGCCCTCTCGCATCCTCTCGCCCTGTCTGGACATGTCTGGACCTGGCGAGTCCTTGTTTGACAAAGAGATCAAGAGGATTAAACCCGATTAAACCATTTGTGGCTCCGACAAAATGAGAACAAAATGAGACAAACTGAGACAAAATGTTCAACTGTTTAAGATGTTTGACAGATGCCTCCTCGGCGCACACCCCCTATAGCTGTCTGAGCCAAGCTCTCTTAGGCACTTTTAATCAAACGAGAACAGCCGAACAGCACAGGATAGCAATCAGATTTGCAGCGCAAACCGACCTTGGACATATCATGTCATCATCTGACAGCTCGATGCAAAAATGAGTTCCAGACTCCAGACACTGTGAGGACTACGGGTTGCCAAAGACTTGTTTAGGAGTCTGGCGTCGTGAAGGCATTTCCAGCGAGATCACCAAGCAACTTTTCAGGGAAGTCAATGTCCTTCAGATCCTGTGAAATTGCTGGCATAAAACACGCTGTGAAATCTGCGAACACGAGCAGCATTTCGTTTTGGAAGTTCTCACAGTCTGCTGGCTGCTGACAATGTCTTCCACACTGCCGCATATGGTTGCATACTGCCACTTCGCTGACAGTTTCTGCGCATTCTTCGTTTTGGCGCTGTGATGTGTGTGTGTGTGAGTGTTTGAGTGTGTGTGTGTACTTCACTTAGGGTTCTAACATGTTCTAATGCTAACTAACATGCTCTAAGGGCAGAAATCCAACAAGCCTGCACCCAACAAGCGCACTGCCTCCGCAAAAATGCCCTGCAGAGCCAACTTCTCAATGCCGAGAACCCATCGGTGCCGGCTTGAGTGCCACAGCATGCCTGACGTCGGAACACTCGGTGGAACTATGTCTAACTATGCACAGTGTAAGTATGTGTAGTACTTCCCTGCAGAAACAAAAGCAGACCTGAACATCTTGTCATTTCAGTGATCAAATCATCTTTCTTTGGTGTAGACTACCTCTGGAGCTCTTCAAAGGTCAGGAGCAACTGCTAAGGGCACAGTTTTTGACTTTGTCGGAGTAATCAAACTCACTGCGAGCCTACTGTCTACCTTTCTGTCGGTGACAGAAGGCAGCCAGCGAATCTGTCGGTGGGACTGACTACAGCTAGTGTTTCGGCTCACCCAGTATTTCTGCAACTTCTGAAACGCCAAAAAATTCACTGCCCTTGATCTGGGCAAGAGACAGACCTTCTCATACCAGATAGGCTAATCACATTGCCACAAGTTTCCTCCAGCTTAACCATTTTGGATCTGTGGAATCGCTAGATTTCATACGGCCTTCAGTGCTTCTCTATTCAATTTTTTTTCGTTCTGCATTTTGGGTCCTTTGGTGTTCGACTTTGACTGCAACATTGTAGACTTCCCTAAGAGTGCGTTCTTTGTGCCTAGGTGATCCAACAATTCAAAATTCAGGGAATCCGTCGTTCGTTTCCATTTCGTTTCCATATGTTCCGTTCATTGTCGTGTCATGTCGTGTCTCCACTTCCTTGGCCGAGTTCCTTTGGTTCACCATTTTGGGTTGACAAAAATCGAAAGCTGGGGAAACTCAGGACTCCAGGCAAACATTGCTTGCCACGAAGCATGCGCACTGGACCGCACTGGCACTGTACACGCTGTACAAACAGCTCCACCTCATGGCAGAGCCTGGCAGAATAGCGAAAATATGCGAAAATTAATCTTCGACGATCTTCATGTCTTCGTTCACAGGGACAATTTCCTCTCTGCAATGTATTTGCGCCCAGGTTCTTTCAAGGGCCTTTATCGCAGTTTATTGCTCAGAATTGAACCGGCTTCAATATCAGCCCGTGAATGACGTTGTTGGTACCTTAGATTGCAAGCAAGAGCCTTCCAAGCAAAACCTAACGTAGCAAAACAAGATGTCAAAGCTGGACGGTACATTTCAGGAAAGGGCAAATTATGCTGGAATATTCAAACTGTTTTTCTTGTATGAGAGCATTGCTATTCAAATGCTAGGAACCTGAGTCTATATTCCAGAAATATGCAAGCTTGCGCATGTCAGTGATTTTAGGCAAAGGTAGTGTAGGTTACAGATCCCAAGCAGTTTGCACACGTAGCAACTCTTCACAGCCTTCAGATCTGAACCATGCCACAATCCTACCAGCCTTTGTCGTCCAAGTTTCTCCTGCATTGCTTCCTGTAAAGCTCTGGTGATAATCGGGGTCTTCATGACGACAAATGCAAAGGAACCGATGGACGCTGCATTTAGTTCCAGCACAACTTGTTTGTATGCAGCAGGATGAATCCTTAAACAAAGCACCACGCTTGCACAACCTCCTCTCAGATGAGTTTGAAAAAACCCAAGAATAACATATGGTTGCCGTAACATATTTCTCCATCAGTAAACCCACAAGCACGGGAGGGCCACGGCAGTAGAGAGAGAGAGAGAGAGAGTGGGTGGGTGAGTGAGTGAGTGGGTGAGTGCTTGGATATGTAAAGCATTGTAAAGCTGACAATACTCGTTCCTATAGCATCCTGTGATTAAGTCGTTTTGTCACTTTGTCATTTCTGTAAGTGTAAATTATTGCCGTTTCTTCTTCACACACCTGTCATGCAACCATTGCATCTATTCTCGCATCTATTGCAACTCTATCTCACCTGAAGGCTCGTTGGCTTTAGATGTGTTCTTGTCAAATGATGGCGATGATCCGATGGGTTTAGCTGCCTGCTGCCAAATCTTCCAACAACGCGATGGCACAAAAGTAAGTAATGATATGGTTCACGAATGTTCATTATATTTCATTATGATCCTATGATATCCTATGATATCCTATGACTTCAAACGGATTGAAACTCTATCACACTGTTTGCACAGTGTCTGCACACTTTGGCATTCGCATCCATTCGCGTGGTTGAGGCCAGGCTCCTCTTCGCATCAATCAGCACGCATATGCCCAAGATGAAAACGAGCCCCACGCGCGTGATGGCCCAAAACATCATTGACAGCACCTGCATCCAAAGCCTGAAGGGACAGAACAATACAGAACGATACAGAACGGCCCCAGGTGTTCAACGTGCAAAAATGTACAAAACACATTGCAGCTGTGATACATCGCAGAATTTGTGGACGTTTCATGACGTTTCCTCTGAGCCCGGGGCCTCTGTAAGACCGACAGCTTCAAGCTCGGCGTCTGTAAGGCATTCGCAATGCCAAGACAAATTGCACTCGAGAAGTGAAAGACAAATTGCAGCATCTTCCCATAGATGGAGCTAGGAATACCATACCTAAGGCCCAACGATGCACAAAAAAATGTAGAAAATCAGTGAAAAACGTGCAACAATCTTGGATTGAATTCATTCAACGTCTTGAAGGTTCTGTCTAAACTGTCCTGTGGGCGCATGGATCTTTTTCAAAAGCTTGGATCATTCTGTCAACGTGACTTCTCAGACCTATAGAGACCTATAGAGACCTATAGAGACCTATAGAGACCTATAGAGACCTATAGAGACCTATAGAGACCTATAGAGACCTATAGAGACCTATAGAGACCTATAGATTTTCACATGTGTCGTGTTACTTTTAGGTGTGTCAAAGCCTGAAGCTTCTGCGAGTTGCATCAATGCGTGACAATAGGCGCAGGAGATGGTGTGGTGCACCAGCAAAGGCTTCAGCTGCCAATGGGTAAACGATGTGCCTTTGGACGCAACGTGAAATTGATGAGATTGGCGTGCCACAAGAAAGAGAAATGATGAAAAATGTCTGCAGTGACACCAGCGAAAACAAGGAACGATAAGGAACACACGCAGTAAAAAAAAACGGGGCTACAGGTTCTGAAATCATTTGGTGCAAATCTTTGGCATCGCCAGAGTCAAGTATAGTCAAGTCCTCTCAAAGTCTCAAATCTTCTGAATTACGTGCAACATCGGTTCAACATCGTGCAGTGGCAAGTCTGGGCACAAGACCTGTGAACAGCAGCAAGAGGACATCGATGGTGCAATACGCTGGCTCCGCAAGCGTGGCCAAGTGGTAGAGAGTGTCATCCAAACTGCAACGATTTGTCCACGGAAGGAAAATAGCAGAGTCAATTTATGTCACTGTTATTCTGGGCCTTTCGAACTGACAGAAAAACATCCCAAAGTTCCCATCAATTGAAACAACAGGAATAGACAGGGCTTTTGTGCCTGCCGTTTCTGGTCTGTGATTGAGGAGTCTTGAGGAAGTTCACGCCTTGTGATACAAATCGTTGCTGCGAAGCATGTGCAGAGCACACAGTGGTAAAGTACCTCTCGAAAGCCAATAGATAAGAGAAGCGTGTGGAAAGCGTGTGGTTGGTCTCTAAAAAATCCTACGAGAGCACTTTGATATACTTCGATTGTTCTTGAAGTCCAATCGACTGCAATGATTTAGTCTCAGGATGTCTCAGGTCTAAAGCAGTAAATCTTATCACATTGAGCTTGAACTGCCCTTTTTGACAAACCTTGAAAGTTGATGAGTAGTAAATGACAATAAGTGTAAGAAATGCAAACACCATCAGTTAAAACATGTACCAATGCATCAACGCTTGAGATGATTTCTGGCCACGGGCCAAGGCACCTGCGCGGCAAAGCCATAGTATTTGTCAATATCAAACCCTTCCTTCAGGGCAACCCACTGCAACTCACATCCAAAATCATCAAAAGCATTTGCATTTATTTGCTCTGCCTTAGGCATCATATCTGAAAATAGCTCAAAACATCAAGTCAGGTATGGGATAATTTGAAACATATTGAACAAATATGAACGATGACACACTTAGAACGTTGATGAAAATCAAACCGCCTGCTGACCTCAAATTGATGGCGATCAATAATCCGTGGGATGATGCAATGCTTGAGCGCGAGCATGACACCACTCATGTTTAGCACCAGTATCACAAAGCTGCGAATGCCAAGTAGGGGCCGACCCGCACAGACTTTGCACACCTGCGTCGGATGTCAACGAGTTACCGCTCAGTGGGACAAAAGGGACGTAGCTTTACGTAACATAATGTCATATCTGACGCATCATGACGCATCATGACGCATCATGACGCATCATGACGCATCATGACGCATCGTGACGGTCTCAAAATGGGACAACAATGGCGGAGAACAGATCTATCAGCTTCAGCTTGCATCCGTTACCACTTGAAGGCACACCTTGTGAAGGTGGTTTGGTGCAACATTTGACACCTTTGAGGTAGGCCACCTGAGAGCAATGAGTGCTTGGCAAATTTGGCAAGCTCCAAGATGCCGCAAGCTAAGCAACGGTTCCTTCATGTTGTTCCTTCATGTTCCTAGCATTACCTTGCGCATCAAAACAATGTCTGTTCATGCTGAACACATGTCTGCTCTCTGGCGTGAGCCAAACTGTGATCTGCGTGTCGTCAAGTCATTTCAAGTCTTTACCATGTCTTTATCTCTCTTGGTCTCAGACAGAACGAGGCTCAAGCTGAACAGGAGGAGAAGCGTCGTTGCGACATAGGCCGCACAAGGCAAGCGCTGCCCCACTACCACCGCTGACTTTGCCGTATTGGCACGGATCAATCGCCGTAGAGACACCATAGCGTTCAAGTCGCGGATGTCCTAGTCCTCTTTTACCTATCTTCGAAACAGCTTGGTCACAAAATGGCCTCGAATGCTTTGAGATGGAGTGAATTCATGTGACACAGGGTATTGCAAGGCCACTCAGGCGTTCAACGAATCCAGGCTATCGAATTGGCTGCCTGGAAGGATGCAGGTGGCATAGTTTTGGCGATCACGTCGTACCCGGACGCCTACGAGCACTTCAGTTAGCGTCACTTGCTTTGCATGCTTGCTTTACCGTGCCATAGTCCCCGCCTGGGACTCTCTCTACGCTTTGGCTCAGCTCCCACAGCATCGGTACCACACGAGGATCCTTCCAAGTCATGCAATCTTCGCTACAGGCAACATAGCGGTCATGAATTCAAATCATGCTGAAATCATTTTTTGAATCAGAATTCATTGGCTCTCTCAGAAGTTCTAGCAGCCTAGCAATTCCTATAGCCAACTCCAGAAAACTGGCACTTGTCTCCTTTCCCTGCTCATTCATGATATCCAGGCCTGAAGTGAATAAGCGAATGTCACGTGTAACAGCAGGAAACATCAAGCACGCATTTTCCATATTCCCTACATATATTCCCTCAACATCCCTCAACTTCAATCTTCAAATATCATCAAACATCTTCAAATCGATTCAAATCGCACTTTTCCAATCTTTTTCAGGAAAGTCACGAAATCTGTTCTGTGATCCCCAAGCATTCACATGTGCTCCAGGTGTCTTAGGATTCGGCATTTCAGATCAATCAACTCCTTCTCCCGCTCGTTCAATACCTGAACCACTGTGAGCTCATTCACAATGCAGTTGAGATCTGCTTCACACCAAGTGTCGCTAGCGAACCCCAAGGTCGAAGTATCGTGCCCCAATTTAAAAGAATCACGTTGCTGTTTTCAATACCTCTGTATATTTATGTTGGGAATCTTACATGCTTGTACCAATAATTGCTATCAAAAATAGTATCTCTTTGTCAATCGTTGTGTGGGATTCGTGTGATGCGTCAATCCGCACCTGGCTCGCGACAGACGACGAAACTCTTGAACTGTTAGGTTTATTTTTTTTCGGTCGTTCACAATGACCACACATCTGGGGTTTCATGGACTGTCGCCGTCTATTTGAAAGAATCATGTCTCTTATGTCTGTTCAAGACGGATGCCTTGTTGGTAATCCACAAATGTCTAGTTAATGCGATGTCTAGTTGCCGAAAGTGATGTGTGCGGCAGGCATCTGCGATGCCAGTAAATATTCTGAGCTCAAATTTTTGATCTTGCCTTTCAAGATCTCTCAAGATGTTCAAGTATTATCCTTCAGGAATCCGCCGGCCTGCCGGCGTGTCTTGTGGATCTTGCTTGTTCGTAGTTGTACTGTCTGTTTTGTCTTTGTCTTGTCTAGACTTTCCCCTTGGCGCGGATTTTTGCCTCGTCTAACTTGAACCCACTCCCTCCCCCCAGCTATTCGTTTCGTCTTGATCTTTCCTTACGATGTGGTGGGCTCAACTCTGCCCACGCCTTGCACAACACAGGCTTGATTTTGCACATCTTGCTGTCATTTCGATGGTTGTTTCCATTTTTTTGTTGTGTTTGTCATCGGTTTGCTCCGTCGCTTCTTATATCCAATGCTTGATCCACTGGCTTTTGTGCCGAACACCTTTTACACGCATAACTTTCTAGTCTATATAAATATTGCCTTTTCCAAAGCCGTTCTCAATATGGCCTTTTCCAAAACCCTGGTTTACACACACATGCTTTGATTCAAACTTAAACCGTGGTTTGAACAAAACCAATGTTTTTGCGTCCGAGTCCAAACCATCTTTTACACAAAGAGCTGTTTCACACAGAAACTGTGTTATCCACGAACACCATGTTTTACACAAAAACCATGTTCTTGCTGGGCCTGTTCAAGGGCTATTTGCAGCCTACAGGATCTCGGCGGAACACGCCGAAGGCGGTTAAATAGTTCTATTGTGGTTCTGTATGTGCCAGCTCTTGCAAACTGGATGCTTCTACTTGTGCCACCAGTTACGATTGCTCAATTTTCTACACCAAATCTGGCATGCTTCCAGTAGCAAAAAGCAGCAATCCTACAATGGTACAAGGATCTACAAAGATTCCCCCCACAGAAAACCATGAAATCCATGGAGAAACCATGGAGAAAACCCTGGAGAGAACCATGAAGAACCTGCAGTGTCCATTCGTTGCCAGCTGTGGAGCCCCAAAGCTTGACCCCGCCTGGAGAAAATCACTATCTCGCACCGAAGTGTAGGGACGGTCGTATTGGTAATCATTCCTTGAACGTCGCAATATATGGAAATGGCTGTAGCAATGGTTGTAGCAATATGCGATGCAATGACATCTTCATCATCCTCATCATCTTCATCATCTTCATCATCTTCATTGTCATAATCTTCATCGTTAATGCATTTAGTCCCAAACATTTAACAGAAATGCAAACAACGTATGCTGGTGAGCAGAGAACGGCAGTGTGGAGAGAGCATGGCACAGCAATCAGAAGTCAAACTATGTCAAACTCAGCTCAAGGATGCTCAAAGCAGCTGCGATGAACGGCTATGGTCACCATGGGCAGTCCATGGCAGTCCATGGCAGTCCATGGCAGTCCTGGTTCGGTGGCTGTCGTACTTCTCAAGCCAATCCTGCTTGGCTCCACGTCTCTTCTTCAGGACCTTGCTGGGAAATGTTGAAATATGTTGAAAATTGTTGAAATTTCACGAAACGATGTGAGAACTCTAATGTTCATGCTTTTGCATATTGTGCTCACATCTGATATTCCCATAAGAGCTGCATGGACACCCAATTAAGCAGCGAGGTTTGGCAAGCTTGATCTTTGGGTCTTGATGGGTCTTGATTTTCAGCTGAGTTTTCAACCGCCTTTCTTTCTTTTGACTTCATCCACTGGAAATGTGCCTTGACCTCAAAACATCAACCGACAACCGTCGACTTTGATCTATCAGAATCTATCATTTCTATCGGAGTCTACCGGAGTCTGCTCCACTTTTACTCTAACATCATCACCCGTCCCGTCTATCCTAACTGGACTTCGCCACAGTTGTAACGAGCAACCCTTGGATGGTCATCATCCAGCATGTAGTCCTCACTGCAGCGCTGCATGTTGGTGCATTTTCAGAAAAAAATGTCAACCAAGCACTGCTGTCAACAGGGTCCTCGAAGTGAAGGGCACAAGGCTCCTCCAATGCGACCAAGAGATCATTATACCTGGACTCAACCTGTCAGCAAAACACTGTGGCAAAAGTCTGGCAGCATCTGGCAGCTACATTGTGACCATTGTGGCTCTTTGCCATTCTTGCTGCTGTGCAGATCTTTACGAATGAAGATCGAATGAAGTTATAATTATAATCTATGCTAATATTATGTTAATCTCTTAATCGTTTCATCATTTTTCCATATTTTTCCATGGCGATACGGATTGATACGGATCGATACGAAGTGCTCGTTGCGAAAGCCGTCCGGTGCTACGGGTGCCTGCGAGGTTGCAAAGTCCGCCTTCTCACGCAGAACTTTGGACTCTTCCAATGAGGCTGGAGATGTCTCTGAGATCCGAATCGCCCACATCCAAATCCTGCACTCAGCCAATATCAGCCAATTGCCAATTGCAGAAGTCATGTTTTGTTGTGACATGTTGTGACCATATGAGACCATGAAACAATGTCCTGTGACGAATCTGCGGCAGGAAGTAGTCACAACCTTGTAACAGCTTTGACTTGACTTTGTGCTCAAGAGTGCAAGATTCAAAGTTTCAAAGTGAAGTGTCCAACGATAGAAAGAACAATTGTGAAACCGCCCAAATTTCGCCACTTCACAGGAGGTGTAATATCCCAAGAACAATTGTCTCACAATTACTGTATACCTCTAATTTTCTCCCAGACTTCTTCAATCATAACTGCAAAGTCCTACCCAAGCAGTCTTGGTATTACACATGTTTTCATATTGGCATAATATAGTGTTTTTCCAAATTGTGGAATTGGGCTGCCTCAAGAACTGCGGAAACTCATTGAACGGAACTGTCCAACAAGAAATGGAAACAGTATGAAACAGTGAGAACGCCATGACAAAGTTGAGCAAAGAGAGTACGCCGGAACCACGGAATACTGTGTGATCTGGTAACTGCGACAACAAAATGCGGAACCATGCTTCGTTAAAGGAGAACCACGACTAGGATTGGGCAATAGTTGCGACAACACCACTTCAACAAAACCCGCAAGCCCTGCTGGCCTATTCCTCAACCTGTTCATATTTGGCCAGAATCTTACACCACTGGCAGTAATGCAAAGTTGCTTGCAGACAGGTAGGATACACAGTCTGGCAGGGTTAGCATACACTCGCGAAGGGTCAGCATACACTCCGGGAGGGTTAGCATTCACTCCGGGAAGGTTAGCATTGACTCCGGGATGGATGGGTCACCCTGGCAGGGTTAGCATACACTCGCGAAGGGTCAGCATACACTCCGGGAGGGTTAGCATTCACTCCGGGAAGGTTAGCATTGACTCCGGGAAGGTTAGCATACACTCTGGATGGGTTAGC
>Ga0126342_10000600_pt1 | contig 41516 bp, 38 predicted proteins | sample Cyp1metagenome_FD_92528 | JGI IMG/M metagenome (GOLD analysis project Ga0126342, IMG submission 92528) | Coral microbial communities from Lord Howe Island, Old Settlement Bay, Australia - Cyphastrea 1 metagenome | ecosystem: Host-associated > Invertebrates > Cnidaria > Coral ...
CCCTTTTCCTGCCGGACCCCGGGCGGCAGTGGGTGGCAGCCCTTTACATATAATGATTATAATACCCAACTTTCGCGAAACTTTCGCGAAATAAAATTTTACTTTCGCGAATTCGAAAAAAAAACTTTCGCGAGGGTTTCCAACATAACATGCACGGCTTTCGCAATTAAAACTCCTTACAAGGACCTTTAGATCGATCACCATATATTTCATAATCCCACATTGACAGCGTGTCATATTGTGTCATCCACCGTATCGTTCTAACCATCCCAAGGGACCGCTGCTGTGACCCTGCTGTGAATCTTCGCATCTTCGCGTGGCTTCTTCGGTGATGTCTTCCAAATGCTTCGGGATCACTTCAACTTGTCCTCATGGAAGTGGAAGATAGTGGAAGTGCCAGAACTTAGATGAACTTAGCATTTTTTGAAGAATTTGACAACATTTGAAACATATTTGAAGTCCCTTTATTTGCTAGACGATTCGGTCCCTGAAGGTTCCAACAGTTGGACCAATGGGGACCAATGAAGCGTCAGCTCCGTCTCATCAAATGGAATTTTAGGGAATTTTAAGGAGATTTTGGTGAATTTTGAGGACTTTTAAGGAATTTTAAGGAATTTTAGGGTTTGCCTCACAGTGTCCCTTTACACTTCCCAACCACCACGAGGGCTTCCCGAAATGGTGAATCATAGTGAAGGGTTCTTAGTCTGGTGGCTGGTGCTCCCCAAGGAAAACTGTACCCATTTCGCGCGGTCAATTCGATAGTTTCGCCGGGTCGTGTGCACTGCGTGATTTTGTGTGCAAGTCGCAATACTTAAATCGTTTTCGTGTTTCCAGAATTGGGTTTAGTTTCTAATCGACAAAACTTGGTTTTGTGCTCCAGATGGAGGTGTCAAGCAATGTGTAGAGCAAGTTCTAAGAGGTGATTACGCTTCGGTTCAGCTGAAACAAAAGTACAAATCTCTCTGACATGAGTGCCAACACTTGATGTTTTCTCTATCCCCACCGTCAAATAAATCACATCTGAGACTACAGGTGGAACAGGAGAAATAATGCAAAAATTACACCTGGCACTCTGGCGTCAAGGGTTGACTGTTCAATTGCCGACTATTGCGGATGAACATGTCATGGATGTCATGGCCTCAAAAGAGGTGGCATCAGGTGCACATGTTGGGGGCCATCACTACAAAAATAGTCCGCGGGCAATCCTTTCAGGAAAATGTGAAATTATTCGCGATCCAGGTTGGCTAGACATAGCTAGATGATGCTAGATGAACAAGACAAGGTAACTTTGTCTGCCCGATGCTGGCACCATGCTCAACTATGCCTGCGATAAGAAGCATCACCAGTTTGGGACTGTTCTGGGGCAAGAAACAAGACTAACCTAGTAAGATGTAAGGCCATTTGGGGATGATTTCCCTTACCCACCATCATTCTAATGACATCAAACTGAAGTCATCATTCTAATGCATCCGTTGCATCATTGTATAACGTGGGAGTCAGGGTGCCCCCTGCCCTTCGTTGCAACTGAAATGACCTATGGATTGATGGCCCATCTATTGTCGCATCTCAAATCCGAAGGGCCGAAGGGAAACGACTCCAATGACTTCACAAAATCTCTCTCTGCTCAGCGTCTCCCAAAGCCATTGCTGCGGCTCAGCCTTGACGCCACACGGGCGATCTCCGGTGAGCCTTCGATGGCATAGACCTTCGCGACCGGAGAGGAATCTGGCCTTGAAGGCCATGTGGCGATTTTGGTGGAACACTCTATACTGGTTGGAATGGTTGAAAGGTTCTAACGGTCTAAACCAGTCTAAACCATGGGCGGCTGATGGTACACATCCAAGCCTGAAGGTCCAATCCTTGTGATTCCTGATTCCCTTCGTCATGAAGAGCTGCTGGTGTTCTCTGATGTTCCTGTGACTTTGGAATCCCGTGGTAAATCTGATGATTCCAGACAGTTCCTGTTTTTTGTAGCTCTCATTTTCCTCCCAACTTGGATAGCAACCTTCACTATTACTACATGGAGGTTTCCTGAAATGGTGGTACCAGTACCCCCAGATCATTCATTTTAATATGGATTTCAGGATTTCCATTATAAACCATCCATTTTGGGTATCCTCATTTTAGGAAACCCTCACATACTATCCACAGTCAGCAGAGGTCAGCAAAGTGAGCGGTGTCGGACCGTCCCTGGGCAATGAAATCCATCGGAAATTCCTCAGGAATCTCAAATTTGTCAAACAAATTACTATAAATTACTTCAACCTGAAACTATTAAAATATTTGAAACCAGCTGACTAGCTGCTTTGGAAAGCCTCCAAACCCAACCATAGCCCGCGCTAGGACGGCGGAAAGCACCTTCTTGGCGCCGTACTTGGCAGCTAACATTGCCAAGAACCCAGAGCCAGTGCCGATGTCCTGTCCAACACAATGACAGGTGAAGTTGGACAATTGTATACACTTGTACCATCTGCCGACTCCGATTCGGCAAGGGGAAACGCGTAAGGGAAAAGCAGATATGACAACGATGACGACAACTTTGGGCACAAAATTATAGGTGGTGTGTTGCTGTTTCGGAGGCTTCACAAAGGCATATAGCGTGTGCTTTGGGGGCTGGCTGGCTCGCTGCAGGTTGTGGCAAAATGGTGGAAAGAAACTGAAAATGACATTGTTAGTAAGGTTTCAAAAGGGGACGTTAAGCTTTTTTCCCAGCTTCTTTTTTTCCAACAACAACAATAGCAACAACAACTGATGTCTTTACCCCAACAATTCGGAATTAGACTCGCGCCTTGGGGCATCGCCGGTGTGCGAAGCCCTATCTTAACTACAAAATATCAATTACAAATATTGCAATTGTAATTAGAAAGTAATATCATGTAATTATCTTTAGTTATTCTCTATCCATCTTCGGCTGCAAGTTTCCAAAACTGTTAGATGTTCAAGGGCCACACGACCCAGATCCCGCCGCTCCATGACAGTGGCACCAGGCAGGTGTTTCATGGCACGCTCCAAGGCTTCTCGATAAGGTTCGTTGCGAGCGGTGTCGCGAAGCATGCCCTCCTAGCTTCGATCGAAAAGCCAAGACGGTCGAACGCAGTAATGTGGCAGTAAAGGTATGCAAAGTAATGTCAAGTCAGGATTAATCAACACGCCGTTATTAATCAACCTCCTCCTCCCAATTTTTTTTTGCAATTTAAAAACGGGTGGTCCCCCAGGATTAATAAACCGTTTGGCTAGGACATGATTAATCAACGCCCTTTGCTGAAATCCATTTTTTTATCCAACAATTTTTATTTCCAATTCTATTTATTTCCAATTGTGTTTTTACCTTTTTTTATCATCATTGTTATACTCAAGGTTTAAGTTGATCATTGAAAATTTCAAAAAACAACTATTCCCCAAATGATCGATTTTTAATTAAATTCTTTATAAAATCATCAGTTTGGATAGCTCCCAAAGGGTACCCCCCATGAGCCCATGTCCCCCATTAATAATAATCAGGTTTGCCCCTGATTAATCAACCACTATGTCCCTAATGTTTTTTCTTTGGATTGGCCTATTCATTCCCAATGTCCCCTATAGCTTTCAGCCAATTGACGTAAGCCATATCCAAAATTTTATGGTTCAGAGGCCGTTTGTTAAGGGATGCTTAAGGGGGGGACCTACAATTTCAGTTCTGACCTTCTGGGGGGGTTGGGGGGGGTGCGGGGGGGGGTTATTAATCCGGTGTTGGCATTACGTGCAAAGTGTATGAAAAGTATGTCGGTATTATTGTCGGTATGCATGAGGCGCATGTGAAGTCAGTGCAGTCTGTCTCAACCTCTAGCAAAGCTCTACTCATCTGCCTCCTTGCTTCCGTACTGAGGCCCGCATACACATCTCTTTTTTGGGTGACCCTGATGCAGGAGCCTCTCTGCATCAAAGCTCCAACAAGATCCAACAAGTTGATCAGATGGTGCCAGCCCTGAGTCCTGGTTCTTTAACTTTCCATAGTAATGCTTATAGCCATGGATACGCGCTGAGCTCATCCATCGACGACCCAGGCGAAGAGCAGTGGCCGCGAATGCCATGGTGGACAATGGAAAGCCAAGGGGGGGGTAGTCATGTTTAAGCTTTGTTGACTTCTTGTGTACACTTGGGCCAGCCGTAGATGTGAAAATCGGCTGCACACGTTCAATGTGGCTGGTTGTACCTGACTACTTTAAAGTCGTTTTGACGGGGTAAAAGTGGGCAGTGGCCAGCCAAATTTGTCAATGGAATCATAAGTCACAACAAATAGCCGTCATAGATAAGCCATCCGGATGCTCAATGGTTGAACTGGGTGATGCCATGTGATGCCATCGATGCCTGTACAGTTTGCAAAATACCTTCACTGAGTCCACTAGCTGTTGTTGCTTTTAGACGATTAGACGATATAAAATCTAAGAAAGAAAAGGCGCCAGAGGGTATCCATTCATAATGATAGCTGAAATATAGCTGAACAGCGACCACTTTCCTGCAGCCGTAGATGTGCCGCGATTTCCATGGTTCGATTGGAAATCTCACTACCTGCCTTACCTGAGCCTTACCCGAGCCTCACCTGCATCTTGACTCTTGACCAAACACCCATCTGGAGACCTTGGGAGAGACCTCGAGAAAGGTCCCTTCCTTCCATTTTGCTGTACGACACCAACAGAAATCGAAAAATCCCACGGAACATCGCACATGTCAGTTGACAATGCAGCTGTTTTTATCATCGCCTTGAGCGTAATTCTCCGCGCCATGTTTTGCGCGGAGGAAACAACCGCACCTGCAGTGACTGGCAGATGGGAACCCAAAGAGCGCTGAGAGAGCGCTTTTTGCAGCTACGAAGTTGCAACTATCGCTTCCAAAAAAACCTATGGCAAATTGATGCAAATCGTGTATGATAAAAACATTGATAAAACTTTGCCATTTTTGCACATCATCTGATTGTAAGTCCAGCCGCTGGAACATGGATGAATCTCAGATATGCCCCCCACCCGGTAGTTCTGTCGTGATTTCTGCCATCGTCCTCTTCGTGACTACGATTGCAGACATTAATTTTCGGGCTCATGGATATCCTATCTCGTATTCACATGTTATGTTACAACTTGATCATCTCCATTCTCCACAGTGCTTGTTCATTTTCGGCCCATACAGCTCTGTTCAATGGCTGTCTACTAGCGCGGATGCTGTGCGGTCAAAGCTGTCGAAGCGGTCGTCCGAAGATCGAGTGGTGGACGTTGTGGAACTGCGCGTTGGTCATTGGTCACATTGGTCACATTGGTCACATTGGTCGCATTGGTCACATTGGTCACATCTACAGCTTCGCGAAATGCCTCACGAGGCAACCAAAAACAGCTGTGCAAATCTGTGCTACACAACAGGCCAATCATGGCCAATTCGATCGAAAGAGTCGAATATTCACGTGACGTAGCTAAAAGGGAACAAAAAGTTTAACCATGTTCAACCATCTTCAACTTGGTCCCAATTCAAGCTTGGAGCAAATGATTTGGCCTAGGAACACAAAGTGAATAGATTGCAAGTAACTTTGTCACAGGGGAAACAGATGGAAATGCTCTCCAAAAATACCTCATGCTTCCGACTATAGTGACTAATTAAAAGTGACTAAACCTCCGTATCGATTTCGAGAACACATCGGATCAAGTCTTCAGTCCAGTGGGACCTCCGAATGAAAACAAGATCCGCTTTCAATGTTTACACATGTTTTTTCAATCTTGCAGAGATGGACGAAAGGAAACAACATATGAACATCTTTTGAACTTCAATCTGCAAAGCTTCCTGTGCTTGGCAGAAGTCTCACCTTGTTTGACCTGGTAGGTTTAGAGGACCAAAAATCAGAGGTCACCAGTCCGAGCCTACTCGAGACTGCGCCCAAAGGCCTTGCCGAGACGGTTGGTTTAAGTTGGTTCCATGGACATCAAATGCTCTACAATTCCACAGGGACATACTGACTGGGGATGACATTGTACCCATCTCGCAGAAGATTTGTTATACAGTTGGGCAAGACTTGCCGACAGTGGGCAAAACCAAGGGAATCAATTTGAACATTGTGATTTCTAGCAGGTTTGCAAGGCGGTACCATTGTCAACAGGATGGAAACAGCTTGACCAATTTCTGAGAAACAAAATCTTCGTTTTTCTTCTTATAAGAAACTCTGGGGGTCCACCCCAGAGTGCCTATCATAACAAAGCACCCAGTCTGATAACGATGAGATAATATCGATATATCGATAAACTCATCCCAGAAGTTGATTTAACCATTCACAATGTGTCACACCATGGAAAACACCTCTCTCTGTGACTTGGCCATGAAAGGACACCAATTTGCAGGTGACATATGGTGACATATAGTGACATGTCCGGAAAATTCCTACATGGCAACATATGGCAACATCTTCAACTCATTTCAACTCTGACCGCAGCAACTTTGCTGGAAAGGACTGAAGCACCCAGGGCACCCAGGGCACGCAGGGCACCCGGCCTTGCGGACTTCATCCGCAATAGTAATACCTCAGTGGTACCGGTAGATGGAGGAAGGCCTTGCATGGCTGCATGGTCCCTGCGTGGAAATGGAAAGATATGGAAAGCCATGAAAAAAACAGTTCTGCCATCCTTTGCCAGCTTGTCAAGTCTTGTCTTATGTCATGCTTGTCTCTTTATCATGTGTTCACCCATGATCATAGAAAGTAGATAATGATATAGAGTTCCACGAAAACCAGGCGACCTGCTCCCAAACCTCATCTTCACGTTATCCGTTATCCCACCACAAATGAAGTGGTAGTCTTCTCAATTCTCCTTCTGGAACAGGATGATTCCAGACCCATACAGAGGACGGCACCAATTGATTTACACAAAACAGGTGCTTTCCGTAGGTGAGATAACCACCAGCTTGGGCCATGGATTCGCCAAACTCTCCCCAAGCTCAGCCACTACGTAGCTTTGCAATATTTTGCAATCATAATCACAATAATCACAATATATCATAATGATCTACAAAGCATCTGCTACGAAGAATCGCAAATTACAAGCTAGGTTTCGCAATCCCTGCAGACCTCTGTGCTTCTCTAAGAACCAGAACATATATATACTAACCACAATGTCCAGAAATTTCTTCCCTTTCAACATCTTCCAACACTCGTTTTTGGTTCAAAATGCCGAGGTCACCAATAAAGGCAATCACTGGCAGCAATACTGATCTTGTTGGAATCCAGCCTGGCCGTCCAACACCGTCCCGCCGTCCCGGCGGTATGGCTTTTGTGCTGAGTCGACAGATTCGACTTGTTACTGGAGCTGGTACTGGATAAAACATGATAAAACTACTGTAGTAACACTGTAGTACTATGTAGTACTGAGAAAAACTGAAGGTCAAATTGGTCAAATCATGTCAAATCAAGACTTCACAGATGGACTGTGCAATCTGTACAGCGTGGAAAGAAGCCCAGAGATGCTCTCTGAGCGTATCATCCATGATTTTTTTGTGCGCCTGTCTTAAAGGCTTGCTGGATGGGGTTGAGGTAGATTGCAGCCAGGCCCATCACCACCTTGGACAACAATGGAACGGATGTGACATGATTCCAATCAACTCTGTGTCTCAATGTTTGAAGTCTGGAATGAAACCATCCGACCCCCAGCGTAGACGATGCAACTGTCACTTGATGGTTTCAGTCTTTGGTGCAACTCCTTGCTGGAGAAACTCTATGAACTTCTGCCTGAGCTAAAAAATAACTTCTCACCTACAAATGTTGCGGACAACACCCTACGGGTCATGAGCATTCGCTCCTTGCCCGGCACGATTTAATCACCGTTGAAAGGGCCCCCCAATTTTGATCTGTTTTGACCATGATACACACCTGATCAGTTGCCAACAAGGCCAACAAGGAAGTTCCACGATCCCGCCATGGCAAATACCACAAACTAGTGTAACAGCAGATTTGGCACTGTGTGGCTGAACCCAAATAATGAACTTGATGATGTAAACAAATATGCTTCTATGATGGGTACTCGCCCCACTAAGGTAACTGTCAGATACTGTCAGAGTATGGATCCCAAGTTGCACTCTGACTCTGGACGCTGAGTGCCAGGACTTCCCCCACAAACATCAGATTCAGCGTGTTGTTGGGAAAGCAATATGGAGCGGTGCCGAAACCCAGCACCTGCGGTATCAACGATCATTTTGAATCTACGGAATCTAGGGGCTCCTGGTGAAGATCACTGTGACTCTGCGATTGCGTGTGTATTTCTACAATCTCTGTGGAACACCGCTTTAAGTCAACCAATCAAACTCGGTAAAAAGGACAGCCTGCTTGATGGCAACGGGTTTTAAGCTTGTGCACTTTCAGACACTGGAAGCTTTAGTGTGCCTTCCTGATCCATCACGGATTTCTCTGTGTTCAATGTATTGACTATATAAATCACTCAAACTGCGAGCTGAAAATAGCCCAGGCGAATGTCTTCAAAGCTGAATCCAAACTTTAAAAACTTTGCTTGTTGGTTGGCTTCCTCATGAAGGCTTAATATTTCTCATCCAGCATATCTTTGCCGAGTCTGAAGTACTGTTGAAAAACATTTCATCTCAGGCCAAATTCGGCTTGTACTGAAACCATGATCAGACTCCAGTCATTGGTGCTCTTAGATCTCTTAGTCTGTCAAACTCAAACAACAACAAACATTTGGGATAACAAAGAGTATGTTCAGAGTCATCCACTGGGAGAAACAGATTTTCGTAGCATTTCGCCAGTTGGTTTGAAAGATGTTGAACAATGAGTTTGTTGCAGTGGATGACGACTGGGTGCTTCAGGATGTTTCTGGCACTGCATGGCATGGCACGGCATGGCGTGACAGCTGTGACTCCGGGCGCTCTGCAACTTGGTTGTGGTGGACACTGCTGCAGCCTCGGTGATCCGCTCAACATCAACTTGGATCAACTCGGATCAACTTGGGCACCGGGCAATCTGCCCAAGGACCAACGTCCAGTAGTACACCGTCATGCCCATTGTGTCTGTCACAAAGTCCTGGAAAGATCTGTAGAAAGTTGCGAGGGCAACACTCAGTTGACTTTTTGCACAGAAGATCCGTGGGAAATTCAAAGTTGCCGACAGCACAATATCATGGTCTTATATTAGGTCTTTGTACGAGCATCAGCTGTAATCAGTTGTGTTTCTCTGCAAGGAGATTCGGGCCGGCTTCCAATCAAGCATCTCCTAGGATCTTATGTGGGTACATGTACCTGCTATAACTGCAACCGATCGGAGGAAAAAGAGGAGTCATGTGTTTGCAACTTGCCCCACAGCATGGGTTCAAGAACTTTGGTTTCTAATATATGATATGTCATATCTTTCTGCATCCTGCATGTCGGACATTGTCTGATATTGTCTGATGGCGTAAAAATCAGCTTAGCACTTCATCACATCAAACATGTGGCTCCTCTGGGTTGTAATCGTTGGGGCTTTTGCCCGAGAGGTACAAATCCCACATGCCAGGAGTTGCCTCAAGTCGAACTGGCTCAACGGATCAACGCTTCAAACTCCAGGTTCCAAAAACCAACAGCTGACGGCCTTTTTTAGGATTTTTTTCACATCTCAATCGGGGAGTCTCCGATTTTCAAGCTTCATCAACAGTCATCAACAGGCTTTGAGGGGCTTATCTGAAGGTATCTGAAGGTAATCTGCTGCTAGATTGTCCTTCTGGAGTGGAGAAGCTTTGATGGATTTGCAGATTTTGCAGGTGATCTCCACATGCCATGCCATGCCATGCCATGCCATGCCATGCCTCAAACTTAAAAACACTAAGAATCTCCAGAATTACAAGGTCTCTCTCACACCGGTGAGTGATTCGACCAGGGATTTGAAGATTTGATGAAGCCATGATCCTAGAACTTGGATGACCTTGGAACTTGTATGAACTTATGATGTATATCAGAAATATTCAGAATATATCAGTGATTCTCATGATGATTCTCATGTGTATCATAGAAAGGTACCTGCTGATGGCCAACGGTAGGCCACCAGCCCAGCGATCTCGCTGAGTTCCAAGCCCAGAAGAACATGAGCCAGCAAAAGAGCATCTGAAGTTGGCCAATGTAGCCATAGCTGTAAACCAGCACCTGGTAGATCAAGTTGACTGGACTTGTCGGTAACATGTAGAGTCACATGAAACACTCAAATTTACTCATACCGTCTTACTGTTTGAATATGTTGGAATGCTGCAACCGGGCGTTTGATGCTTTTGTACTGGTCTTTACGGATTAGATGGGATAAGCCCATCGCTGACCTCTTTCTTTTAGAGGATGGACTCAGCACCCCATGGAGAGACAACCATGACAGCGAGAAACGTTTGACCTTGGGAATGTTTACAAGTCCATAACCCTGCAAAATTGGCATTCTTTGCAACTTTAGGGGTTAGAGAATGGTTAGAGTCTCAAATTCATAATTCATGATCCATCCATTCGCACCACCAGCAATCACTAGTACTTGAGCCTGCGAAATGAAATATACATAATATTTACATAATATACTGGATTCCTTTGGGGACCCCAACAAAGGGTGTTTCCTGTCCACAATGAGTCACAATGATGGTTGGGGCGTGATTTCGGATGATAAACAAAGTCAATGTGTCATCTTTCGCACCTTGCAATTCACCATCTTTTCATGACGAGGATGTCGAGGAGGCCGTTCCATCAATTTGGACCTCAGTGAATGTTCACATGACAAATCAACGCAAATCACATTGTGTTTCACCACTGAGATATCTTAGCAATCTTAGCAGATTTTGGCTTCGCCGTATAGACGGGTTTGATATGGTTTTATTGTGTTTTACTGTATTAATCTCAGGATTAGAGATATCCTAACAGTTTTGAAGAAGACGGTCAGGCATGAATAATCAGTAGTAGGTAACACATTACCACAGCCCTGACTGCTGAGGTATAAGCTCTGCAGGCTGAAGTGCATATGCAATGGCAGTCCTGGCGTGCCCAGCATATCACAAGGATTCTGCTGGCAGAATGAAGGTTTTTTTGAGGACCACGTTTCCTATCTGGTATTCTGGTATCTTCAAAGTTTGATTTAATATGATTTAATGCATGCTTTTCGTATCTTTTTGTTGGATCAGCCTTGAACAAATTGAAACGTGGGGCATGGCAGCCATGGCATGGTTCTGATAGCCTGTGCAGGGGACTCAGGGGACTATGCTGAAGATTTTCACAGTTCAGCTGCCGTCAAACGGCGCCGTTGCACTGGTGGCCTTGACCTACCCACTGCTTGCAATCCGCCTACAATTTGTGAAATATGGTGAACATGTCATTTCCATTCATTTCCATTCATTTCCATTCATTTCCATTCATTTCCATTCATTTCCATTCATTTCCATTCATTTGGGTGTTAAATAGTTAAATGTGTTAATGTTTTGTCCAAAGATTCCCGGATTGTTCCCAAGCTTCCTGCCGAATCTCCAAATGGATGACATCTTGGATGACTGGGATGTGTTTTTGGCGCGGCTCCATCCATGGAAAAAGCAGCACAAAAAATACAAAAAACACAAATAACCGAAGCACCCGTCCATTCATTCCATGCATCTCCAAACGGTTGGAAGAGTGCCAAAAGATCCAAAAGTCAAAAGAAACATCGAACAAAAATCCAAAGTAATCACCTAGAAATATCCACGTGGAACCTTCAGACCTATGGGGCCGAGATACTGATAAGCCCAATATAGCCCAATGCATTTCCCCATGCTCAAGGTATGGTTCTGATCATCACCACTCTCTAACATGCAAAAATAACACAAAGCACCATTTTGTCTTTGCCTCGGTCTGGATGCCGGTTGGTCAAAACCCTGGCACCCTAGGTACCCTGAAATAGTTTGTTAATGGATGGTTATTCCATGTTATTCCTATAGATTGGAGCTTATGACCAGTTATTGCCCTCCTTGGCCGAAAAAAACTCCTCAAATCATGTCGCATTCATTTCCACAAGTGTTGAAGGGTATCGGGGGCTTTCTCCAGATAGCTGTGCTTGGCAATGCTGCGCAAAGTTTATGGCAACATGAGACGTAATGCTTTACCTGTTGGGCACCGGGAAGCGGCGCACCAGATGTCGGTGCCAATGTCGATGAGGAGAACTTGTGCCACTGTAAGTGCCTAGAGGGGTGCACAGTCCAGCTACAGCGGTTTCCCAAAATGATCTGAAAAGGTGGAAAAACACGGCGTGAACCTGGCGTGAACCTCTTCCTCTTTTCAGTTTCCAACTTCATTCAATTAGCAAACAGAATTGTTGGGACATGCGCTCAATCATGGACTAAACATTCCGGCAGACATCGACCCCAGACTGGTGCAGAAAATTCTGACTGGTAGATGTACTGTGCATAGCTACAGCAAATCAAATGTTCCCTTATTTTTGAGCCCAATTCGGAAAGGATTATCTAAGGCTAAACATGGTTACCTGATGTTACCTGCCCTTTGCAAATACCAGCAACATCTCATGTCATTTCGACGTTTGCTTCGTACCAGGGCTGAAAGTGGTACCAGTTGGTTTGCTGTTCAGCTGACTGTCCGGAGGAAACCACTCCTAGCTTCGGAGTTTCTACCTTGCGCATGTTTCCACGGGAAGCCGCGCCTGTGGAACACCAAAGAGCTCTCCAAAGGTGGGTGCCACTTGAGGAACCTTGCAACCCAACTGGCAACCCAACTGAAGTGGATAAAACATCATTAAAAATCATTTGGCAGTGCTGAAGCATGTTGAAGCACTCATGGGGGCATATGGAAAAGAGGACATGATGCTGATACATCCTGCTTGCATACAAGCAAGAGTGCCCACTGGTGATGTTTGTCAGAGTCAACAACCCCCCAAATCTCAGCCACTTGTAGCACCAATTCTGGATCAAACCCATGGTTTTCCCGATGGTCTTCATCCTTTGTGGGCGAGCACCGAACATACCGTCATTGTTTCTAGTTGTGTGAAGGCCAGGTTTTGAAGCGATTCAAATTTGGTGCTAGGTGTGTAGATATATATATATATATATAATCATATTATATATATATATATATTAATTATATATATTATTATATATATATATAATCATATTTTAAGTATCCATAAGATCCAGAATTATGTGCGATTATATGTATCTATTATATTCCCTTCCTCCCCAACTACATGACTCTAGTACGCTCTATTATTCTGTCATGAAGCGAGGATCATGACTTCGCGGAGGCCAAGAATGAAGTACTCCAATGCGAAGCTACACATGATATCACATGATTCTTGCTTCATGACAGGAGGGTCTGTGAATGTCTAAACATCTTCGATATCTTTCCACGAAGACTCGCTATCCATGGAAAAGGTTAAGGCCTCGTGATTTATCCATTTTTTTGCTGATTTCCAACATGGAACGGCTGCCCGGGTGAAACACAATGGGAGAGATAATCTCCGACCTTAGGATGACCTGCATCGATTACGCGCATATTTCAGGAGCCCACAGGTCTATGGAGCCCAAAATTTAGCTTCTCTGGTTCAGCGACAAGTTCCCGGCCTTGGAACACAGAGTATACATGATGGACTTCTGCAGGTTCTCACTAGAAAGACGTCCTGACAGCTTCTAAAATTGGGGAGAACCAATATTGCCCAATCAACACTCTGAGACCTTCCGGAAACCTCCTCTTGACCAAGTGTGAAATGACTCCGTTCCTATGACCGATCTCTGAAACATGAGATTGGGTGACTTGAAGTTGCGCAAATTGGCACCTGAATGTCCACTTAACACCATTCTTAGGTGTGTTTGTAAACACAGGGTCATCATCCAGCGGTTCCATCTCTTGTAGAAACATCTCTTTTAAACCAAGGGCTGCCACAGCCAGTCTAATTCATTATGCTGCTCGAGTTGTTTGCGCGAGAGACCCTGTGTCAGAACCCGAGTGGACTGCATCTTGGAGAGAAAAGTCCGAACAAATGCAACGACATAGTATCTATACGCATCATATCACATACGCACTGCAAAGCAAACTCCACAATTTGTATCTTATCTAATGATATTCAACAGCTAAATTGTGCCGGAAGCGATCTTTGCAAAGCTTTCCTTCGCTTTTAGCTCTAGGGAGCTCCAGTCCTTGTTCCATGCCTTTGACCACGGAGGAGAAGTTATCATCGTGCAGCACAATGTCAGAAGCATCCTCCAGCGGTGCACCAAGCACTGCGCTCCGGATTTTTATGGAATTTTAACAGTGCTCTGATACGAGTTCGGCCTTGTTTAGACTTTGTGATCGCCTGCAAAAAAAAACAAAACCACAGAATACCACAGATATCAATTATCATTTATAGGAGGCTTATATAGGGTCACCTGTACAACATGGCCAGAGAGAGAACTACATATATTTTGCCAGAGATTGAACAACTTGTTTTGGTTGTGAACACACACTCACAAACGGAACATGTATGAACATGTCAAATCTGCTGATATTCGCCATTAATGGCAACAATGCATCGGATTTTGGTAACGCAACCTCGCAATTTACGGATCTGGCATTATGCAGGCTTTGAGCCCCCTCAAAATGCCATGGACGAAAGCAGTCATAGACAAGGCATACATGGAATATACATAAATATATACAAGGCTGATCAAGGCTGTATATTCACTTCAACATTTGCTCAGGTTCCTCAAACTCTTCCACCATTGCCTGGCCTTGACCAGCAGAGTGACAATTTGAGAGAGCTTGGCTATTGGCTTGTGATACTTGCTGAGATTTGCGGCAGAACCGACAGAAAAACCGAAACAGTCGGATGTCAAGCACAACCATCTCGTATTTAGGTGATTGCAAACATATAGGAAATACATTAGACATCTATGTATTAGATTGTATTAGAACATACTATTCAATATGATTCAATATGTATATTGCAACATTGCAAGATATTGCAAGTATACATTGTCCCAGGTCAAAAATATCTGCGTCTCCGGCGTCTCCCTAAACTTCCACTGCCAGCGGGTGCACCTTGGCAACTTCTGTGCCACGTTGTCCCATGGCCACACCCACCTGGCGCGGACACCAAACCGTGAAAGCGCGAAACACCGAAACCATGTGTGCTTGTCAGATCTTGTCAGTGTCACAACATGTTGGCAAATATGGTAGTATATGGATGTATATGGATGTATATGGTATATGGTACCAGTATATGGTATAGGGATGTATAGAGTCTATGGTCGTCGCTCTATTTAAAACTTTCTTCTAGTGGATATAAATTCCCTTTAATGGATTGATAAAATGGTGCCTCGGCTTGTTTCAGGGCTGGAGCATCATTTACGCCGTCGCCCGTCATAGCAACGATGTCGCCGATGCCGTTGTAGCCATACTTTTGGTAGGCCTGCGGTCTGGATGATATATAACTGATTTGGTAATTTCTGATGGACGCTTGAAACTTGCTTTGTTCTTCCTAAACTGGAAGAAACCCAAATACCATGACTTTTTGACTGGACCACTTTGATTCCTTCTGCCACCTCCCGAGCTAATGTGCGTGTTGGAACAGTGGAGTCTCTTTCTCACGTCAATACTCACAATGCAAACATGTCAAATAGATTCTATTCGGCAGGTGCAAGCACAAAATACTGACATGTCTACTTTTGCTCCTGTGCTAGTATTGAAAATCTGGGCATAACCGAACAACCAAAGGCCAGTCATGGTTAACCATCTACAATCTTATGCAACAATTCAATATCTATGGTCATTGCACCTATAGAATCAAACATCTTCACCTTGAAGATTTCAAAACAAAGGTCCAAGTCCAAGTCATTGCATCAGTTGAAAAAAACCAACGAATGTTGAAGTCCCTTGCGAAATATGGCCGCAGCATGCCGCAGCCCCGGCCACCTGAACGATAACCTGCTTGTGGATGGGTGACACACGTGCAAAGACACGTGTGTGCTGAACTGCCTCACGAGGCGGAGCTGGGGAGATCCGCAGGTTGAAAACAAACCACGGTGAATTCATGACAAGGATCAATTGATTATACACAATATATATATATATATATACTGATTATACAAGTACAGAAAACAAATTTGCCCCGAAGCAGTGTCTTCATGTGCAACAATGTGCAACACCTATCATATTCTGTGATATCAACAAGGGAACAGTACAAAATCACCCGTGCCCAACTGAAGGGCTTGTAACATCTTGTAACAACTGTCCAGCCATGTTGCGGATTGGTCAGCTGGGATCGTTAGCAGTCTAGCATGTACAAACACGAGTTGATTGAAACCGAACCCTTAGAAATGCTACATTCAACTTACTTAGAAACTTCTCGTCTAGAGTCATCAATGCACCCCAATTTCACAAAGGCGATGCAAGGCCGATGTCAGGGAATATACCAGCGAATATGGCTTTACCTCACAAAGTACCTCTATTTTGCAACTACCTGAAACTGGCAATGATCAAGAGATTCCCACTACTCATCATGCTTATGGTCTGATGCATTGCATTCGGGAACCTGAAATCCGTACATGGTCCATGTGCAAAAAAACACGCAAGACCTCCAACTTCCAAACCTGTTGCTGCAACCTTACAGCTATCCGAGTTGCCTTAAGATGCCTGATATGTCTTGAGCTTCAATCAGGACTGGGAATACTCCGAAACGGTGCTGGATGTCACAGGATGAAAAAACTGCACGTGGCCACTTCGATAGCACAGAAAAAAAAAACAAAACACATCCTTCTTCGTTGGTTTTCTACGATGTGTGGCGGCCATTGCAGGCCATTGCACCATTGACTCCTGTATTGACTCCTGTTTCTCTGCGTTTCTCAAGGCGTACTCAGCTTCTTCGCAACCATCAACACCACCATTGCATCGCATCAGCTTTCTGCAGGTGCTCGCCAATCTCCAGCGCATGTTGACCTGTGTCCAATCGTCTCCTTGGTCTTATCATGGTCTTCCCTTTCTTCCTTCCAAAAGTGTGAGATACCGTCTGCACCACAAATCTGCAGCATCTTTACAATAGAGTCTCCTTGTCTGCCTGGCTTCTGTTGTTCCCACTCACGTCAAAGGCTCAATGAACACGTGTCAAAGTTGTTTCAAAGAGATCAGGTACTAGATTGACCTACAAGATATGTACACCCTCTCACTCCGGTTGACAACAGAAATGAGGACCGTCGCAATTCTCCGTCTCATGTCTTTCGAAGGTTTCCCGTTTGAATGCGTTTGGCCCGGCACCTTTCGCCACCACTTGACGTTCTCTTCAGGCTCCTATCAACACAGGCCAAGGCGAAAATGGAGATCTTGTGGGTCTCAATGAATTCGACATGAGAAAATTCGACTTTTAATGGATCCATTCAAGTCGATTTTCGAAGGTTCCAAACACTTCTAGAATTCTTTAAATCTATTGAGCAGTACATATTAGTGCGCACACACACGTGTATGTATGTATGTATGTATGTACGTATGCAGGTATTTATGTATGTATGTATGTATGTATGTATGTATGTATGTATGTATGTATGTATGTATGATTATGTATGTATGTACGTATGTACGTATGTACGTATGTACGTATGTACGTATGTACGTATGCAGGTATGCAGGTATGCATGTATGCATGTATGCATGTATGCATGTATGCATGTATGCATGTATGCATGTATGCATGTATGCATGTATGCATGTATGCATGTATGCATGTATGTATGTACGTATGTACGTATGCAGGTATGCATGTATGCATGTATGCATGTATGCATGTATGCATGTATGGATGTATGCATGTATGCATGTATGCATGTATGCATGTATGCATGTATGCATGTATGCATGTATGCATGTATGCATGTATGCATGCATGCATGCATGCATGTATGTATGTATGTATGTATAAATGTATGTATGTATGTATGTATGTATGTATGCATGTGTGCATGTATGCATGCATGCATGCATGTATGCATGCATACATCCATACATGCATGCATGCATGCATGCATGTATGCATGTATGGATGTATGGATGTATGGATGTATGGATGTATGGATGTATGGATGTATGGATGTATGGATGTATGTATGTATGTATGCATGTACAATAATATAATTTTATCATAATACACATAGTGTGTATACATACACATAGAATCACATGTATTTCATCATTCATTTCTTCCGACACTTGTCTTTTGAGCTGGCAGCTTCCGCGGCCTCGTCTGTGAAGTTGTCACCCTTTGGTATCCGAGTATCCAACATCACCTGGGCACCGATTGTCATCATAGTGACATGTTAACATGTTTGCCACCGGGAACTTTCCCTGCGAGTGATGGAATTTTGACCTTGGCTTGATAGTACCAACAGTACCAACCCTGGCTTTTCCACAGCCAGAAACCGCAACCTTCACCCGCAACGGCGCAGCAACGGCACTTTTTCACCCTCAAAAGTGGTTCTCTCTGACAAGATCAGCATATTGTGCCTCCCTCCTTTCTTCACCACCAATCTTCTTGGGCACCAGGATAGAGCGACCACCCTGGCGCTGAGTGGGAAGGCAAAAAGGAAGCCATGGCACACGTAAACTCTTCAACGCAGTTTCTGAAATCAGAATGTTCATACCCATTTCCTACTTCAAATTTTCACATCAAACCAATCGATGCAATGTTTATGCTGCAAGATCATTCCAGTCATCTTGATGTTTGCCTCTCATGTCTCAGAGAGCTTAGGACTGGTCTGTGTCACGAGTCTACAGTCTATCCCAAACGGTCCATGAAGGCTAACCATCTGGTGCGGCACTAGCTTTGGTATTAGCTTGGAGCCGCAATTGACCTATCGTTTTGGCCATCAGTTTAACATGGACGCAAAACCTGAGGCAGTTCCAGATTCAACTTCTCATAGATGGTCTTCCTTGGCATCTTTCCGTGGTATCAGCTGTGGCGAAAGGCTTCTGTACTAAACTTCAAGAAACGCTTCAAACAGTTTCCTGATTTTTTTTGAACTCCCTTTTAGATTCTAGATCCTTTTAGTTTGTTCAATGTTTATTAAAAAAATTGTCATAATATATCCAACATTATCCAACAGATATCCCAATTATTCCAGTCTTGTCAAGTGCATAAAAACCAGAGATTTTAAGCGACCAGGTCACAGCGCTCTCTGCAACGTCTCGGTGTCATCCGTGGCCCATGGCGTCAGGGACACAAGCTCAGAGATCTCGCTGAGAGAAGAGGATGGAACTAAGGCAGGCGCCTGCAACAGTTACCCTCTGGTAAACCTACAAAAAACTATGGAAAATCACCATTTTTAATGGGAAAATCCACTATTTCTATCACCATTTTCAATAGCTATGTTAAATTACCAGAGGGTAGTTGAACACTGGTTTGCTACAGGCAATCACTAATTGACTTATTTCAATTGATTTCACTTATGCTTTTTATTATGCGGCAGACCAGACGGCCATGTAGAAATCTTACACCGAAACTTGTGAAATGTATTTGCGGCCTCACCCAGGAGCTCCATGTCGCCATCTTCCTTAGATTTCGCAGAGACCACTGGACTGCATCCCGATTACATCCCTTATCATGTAATGCAATGCAATGAAATGGAATGGAATGAAATTAATGTAATGTAATTAATGCAAGTTAATTATATAATGTATGTAAGTCATGTAATGTTCTGTAATGTAATGTAATAATGTAATAAAATGCAATGTGTATGTATCTAGACTGTATGTCATCATCCCTGAATATATCTGAATATCCCGTACCACTGAGCTTGTGATGCTGTTGTCTAAGCAAAAACCGAAGAATTCAGAGGAATTCAGTAGCGTGCAGACCTGTTCTTTCACTTTCAAGTAGCTTCCAGAAAGCGAATGTACAAGGCCTGCGCCGTGGCTTGTCGAACTGTAGGAAAACTATAGCCCAAGAATTGCCTCAGCGCCAGTACCACATGCCAAATGACTCAGTTGCTGAGGAGAATCTACCCTAACAGCCGTATTGAGTCCCCAATCCCAGACTTGAACAAATAGGACCAAGTAGGACTAAACATGAGACAACTGCAGCACTTTGGCTGCTACTTCATAGCCCGTCAGTGACTGGGCGGGAACTTCATGATCTTCCTGTCGCCAGTAAAGAATGTCATGATGTAATTTGCGCCTTTGGGGCTTTTTCAGGGACCATTTCATGCTGAGGAACAACAGCATCTCCAAGGCTTTTCGCTTGACCTCGCGCCATCGCATGAGGCCCACGAAGACCGCAATGGAACTTCGGAGCCGTGTCACATCGCGGCTTTGCTTCACCTAAGATGTCACAAGGACCGACTCGGAGTCTCAGCTACAGCTAAAGTGGCTCAAAACGTGAGCATGTCATGGTAGTGAATTCTTGAGCCAAATTTCAAAAATTAGAGCAACCAAAAGCAACCAATCCTCGCATTTTTGTTGCCCATCTGCATAAGATACATTACAAATAGAATAATATAACTACAATTAATAACTATATATATATATAATTCTATAAAAATCAGAAAACGTATCACTTAGAGAAAAGTGAGGCACTGCAGCAACTCCACGTTGCAGAAATTCAGCAGCGAACTCTTGTGGCACTGCATCCTGACACGTGGACTCCACGTCATGTGGACATACCATGCAGGAATTCGGTATGAATTTGGTATGAATTCGGTAATGATAAAAAATGGTGGGTGTGTTAATTGTTTAAATATACACTTCGATATCTATCCATTGATATTATGTTGTTTAGTTGGACGCTTCGGGCTCTTACCAACTGAACTGTCTTAAAATAAATGTTGCTGGATGCTCCGATTGGGTGTCTGAAAATGAAGTATATCTGCCCAAAGTGGCACTTTGAGAAAATGCCGATATAAACCGCTGGATTTTGGGATACCATGTTTTCAAAACAAAACCGTAAAATACCGTATACACCGACTGGCTGCGTTTGACTCTGCTTGACATTGTCCATTGGATGCCACCCGGAACTTTGGTCTTCGGCCCCCATCCTGTGCCAAGAGGATGCCAACTGTGTTCAGCAAGGGAGCCATGAAGCGTTTGGCTTCCGGGTCCGAATCTTTAAGGCTGGTGGTGTCAAAAAGATGCATCAACTCGCCTTGGACCGCTGGTGCGACATAACTGGACACTTGCCAACGTGAATTCTAGACCTGGGAACGCCTTGCATTATTCATTTTCTAGGGGAATCGCAGCAAATGGTTTTCTGCAGTTTGTGTCTTTGTACCCCTATAGTTGGAAAACTCGGGGTATTACCCCAAATTCGAACTGATCACACTGGCCCAAGAAACACAACAAACTCTGAGCTGACTTGAGATGCTGATGTAGAGGGCAGCCAGCAGGAAAATTCACGTCGTTTGTCTGTCCACCCACTACGGATTGTACAAGACGATAGGTAGCAAACAATAGCATACATACGCGAAGGGAATGCTGTGTGCAGTGGCACGCCATGAAGATGCACGACTTTTGAACAGAGCCGCGCACAGGCGTGAAGGTCTGTGAAGTTCAAGGTTACAGTTGACATCAACGAAAAGATGCATTCCAAAATGCCATTTTCAGGCTCAGAAAACTTCATGAACCAGCATTTGGGGTAAATAAGTGATCCATGACATGAGGATAGTCATCTGACTATTAATGTGGCGGTTGGTGCTGGTATACGTTCTACCAGTAGTACCGCACAAGGCAGTGGTGGAATTTTCAAACATAGACAACTATAGGGGAGGTGAATTGTTGTGATGCATGGATGGCAGAGCGAATCCGCTGATGGACCGACAGGTGGTTGGAGTTGTGCTTTGAGTGGTTGCAGTGGTCACCTCACCCACAACTGCTGAATGTAGTGCAGTGTGGTGTAGTTTGTAGTTGTAGTTGCGGTTGTAGTTGTAGCTGCAGTGTAGAGTAGTGTAGCAGTAGGCGTGGCCGTAGTTGTAGTTGTAGTTGTAGTGTAGTTGTGGTGTAGTTGTAGTTGTAATTGTACGTAATTGTAGTTGCTGTTGAAATGTTATTTGTAGCCGTGGCGGTAGCGGTAGTCGTAGTGTAGCGCAGTGGTAGTTGTAGTTGTAGTGTAGTTGAAGTTGACGTTAAAGTTTGAAGTTGTACTTATACTACCCGCCACTTTAGCGAGTCTACTTTTCGACCCTCTGGAGCCACAAATCATTGGAAAAACACAGTGAATCGCGACTTTTCTACCTTTTTGCGCACATGCATCTTCTTTCTTCTGACTCTTTCTCTTCTCTGATCTTCTCTCTTCTTCTCTTCTCTTCTCTGACTCTTCCCACCTCTGCTTTTCATCTGTCCATCTTGTCGAAAGTTTGACTTCTAAACTTCCTTCGACAACAACTCTGAAATAGGTCATCCAGTCGTGAACATATTCAAGAGTAAGCAAGGCAACCACATTTTCGTATCCAAGCCACTGCAAACCTCGCTGCGAGCGGCGTCGGTGTTCAACTGCCGGAGCAAGGCTCTTTTTGCATCCTGCTCGGCGTGGGAAGGGCAAGTGCAGTGAAACCTTCGACGCCTATTTCAAATCTGATCTGGCACATACCTTCTAGTTTGAATAAAACAGCTTTGTCAAGGGCCTACTGCAAACACTTGGAATTCATGTTTGCTGATCACCGCACTCTGATCGTCAAGAAACTGCAATCAAGCGATTCAAATCCATGAAATCCTTCTCTGTATTTGTCAGTCGAGCAAGGACAAAATACTCGGACCTTTCCTTCCCCTGACTATTGTTGGCAGGGACCAAAACCTTCATGTGGGGCCTAGACTGCAAGAACAAAAGAGGCAATATCGGTACGGAGTGTCTGCATGCAATATGCTCAATATTGGATCCCGCCAGAGATTGAATGCATGTGTGTACATCCGCATTTATATCAACATGTAATACATCTATATGATTGTGCCACATTGTGTCGAATATTTGCTTAACAACAGTTGCGGTGGTCCAAGTTCGAGTTCCAAGGGTCTTTGGCGGTGTGCTCTGTAATGCCACCCACCGACACAACGATCCCCTTCAGAAGTGCAGGCCGGTATGTTGGCGTTGCAATCCTTGGTTTCCAGATTCCAGTCAATCCCTGAAAATCGTCGGGATGAACATGGATGAACGACTTCACTGACTGATGTCTTCAGCGAACCTTTTGTTTCGACTGTGCTTGGCTCTAGAGACAGATGCTTGTACCAGATTGTACCAGTGTTCCTTCATCTTCTCTGCTCTCCAGTGTGCCCTCATTCCATACCGCAAAGCATGCAGATTTTTCTGCATGATTCAAGATCCTGAGATCCTTAGCCCAGGTTGGCAGTGAACAAATCTTGTAATGGCCTGTAGCCCAGCCGCAATGGTGTCAGTGCATCAAAGACGGCCGCGTCGTGAGCTGCTTGAAGTTCCTGATTTCAGCTGTGCTACTCCCAACATGTCCAGCCTGAGGTTGATGTAGGATTCCCTTGGACACTCAACTCCAAAAACTAACCCTAAAAACTCACCACTTCTTGTAGTCCGCAAAGTCAAGTCTGAGAGTCTGAGAGTCTGAGAGTGTCAGTGGTGAATGGATTGTGTACTTTTTCAAATCCGAATCCAAGGAGTTGAGATGATCCAATCCATCCGAGAATAAACCCTCATGCCGTCACCATGAATCTGCAAGCCAACTGACCATCGCGTACCCATTGATTCATGCTACAACATAGACTATTATTCATAATTATTCAATATTATTCAAGACTATTCAATATTATTCAATATGTTCACAACATTCACATGTTTCATGCTTCCGGATCAGATGCAGTAGTCGCTATCGATTTTGTGTTTCGTCCAAGGGCCCAACAAAAAATGACGCTTAGAAGGCTTAGCATCAGCTTTCGTTGGTTCGGCAATCAGGGTCGTCTCCCGACTTTTCGCCTCGGTCGAGGAACAGGTTGACTCAAAAAACATGCAAAGTCTTGTGGTCGTCACGGTCGTTATTCTAATTCTTGTATTTCTTTGCAGTTCATTGTCCGTGTTGCTGTGATCTTTCATCCAATGTCACAATGTGTGCGGCCCTGTGAGACCTGGCTGCGCTGAAATGCCATGAGTACCACCATTTGTTTGATATTTATATCCAATTCATGTAGTCGCACCCGTGCATTAAAAACATCATAACATATAATATATCTTAAACCATGTAGAAACAGGCATTTTGTCTCCCCTGAGCACCTGGATGGCATCCAGAACTAGACTACAGTTTGGCCCGAAAGCAGTCTCGAGATATTTTTTGCGCAGAGACGGTTTCACACACAGAGACGCGTTTACCCACAGAACTTTTACATAGAGCGTTTACACAGGGATTTTTTTTACACAGAGAAACCGTTACACAGAGCAGCTTTTACACACGGAAACTTTTACACACAGCGTTTTTACGCAAAGAGGCTTTTACACACAGAAGTTTTTACGCGCAGAAACTTTTGCACAGAGAAGGTTTTACACACACATATGCTTTTACACAACAGCGCTTTTACACAGAGACACCTTTTTACACAGAGTCGCTTTTACACCCTCCAAAATCGCAATCTTTACCAAAATTGTTTACGTTCGGAAAAGGTTAGGCCTGCAGTTTCAATATCGCAATTTAACTTCAGTTTTTGGCCTTCAACCTTAATTCCGTGCGAAAGGGCCGCGCTGTGCCCTAGCAAGTTCGCCTATCACCTCGCGTTGTGATGGACGTCGCCTTGCTGCCCGTGCCGCTGTAGGTGACATTATAGATGTTTTGTAGGAGCTCATTGAAGTTGATCACTTACATGTGAGGACGTCTGTAGATGATGTAGGTTATGATGTAGAAGATTATGTCGATGATGTAGGTGATGGAGATGATGTAGAAAATACGTCTATGTAGATGATCTAGATATGTACGTGATACAGATGATCTGAAGATTACGTAAATGATGTAGGAGGTGGTGTTCTTGATGTGGTTGTCGGATGTGCGATGATGATGATGATGATGATGATGATGATGATGATTTAAGGATTTGAGGATTTGAGGATGAGGATGAAGGCGATTATGAAGTTGAAGTTGATGTAGATGATGTAAATGACGTAGATGATGTAGATGATGTAGTCCACGTAGATGATGTGGATGATATACAAAACCCTGTAGATGATGAAGTTGGAGCTGGTTTAAATGATGCAAAATTATGTAGATGGTGTGGATGATGATGAAGCAAACGTTGGTAATTAATGTTGAAGTTGATGTTGGCAGCAGTTCGTTGGGAAAAACCCTTCGCAGGAGCTTTCGGGAAAAAACAATGTGCCTTTGTGTTAAAATTGAAGATACTCGCAAAATTGAAGGAACATACTCGCAAAATTGAAGGAAAATACTGGCAAATTTGATGGCTTATCCAGGTTGTTTTATCAAAGTGCATCGGATTTTCTCATCATTTTCCCGTATTTTCCCCATGAAAATATATGAACATATTGCATTTGGGGGGTACCCACAGGTACCAAATTTTCAGAGAAACCCTCAAAATCCAGAGCCAAGTCGCAAGGCACCCAGAGATCGTCTCAATCTCGCTGGGTGGCCAGCTGGATGACGATGACGACGCCTCCACTGGCAAGGAATCTGCTAGGCTCACCGCGTCGTAGGCCTCCTTGCAAAACAGAACACTGCAAAGCTGCAGCCCTTTAAAATCAAAAACCAGGTTTCACTGGTTTAACCAACGGCAGAATTTCAATGCGAGTTGGGATACAACGTCTACTTCGTTTCTGGGTGCCTTAACGATCTCAAAAAATCATTGATTAGTGGGTATAGGAATCACCAATGGCAGGTAAAGATTCTGTTACACCCTGGATGATACTGCGCAAACTCTGGACATAGCTTTGGTTTCGGTTTTGACTCACTCTGCACTTGTTCCTTTGATAGATGCATTTATATAAGTGGACTGGAAGAGAAGAGACCACGTCCAAACCCTCCAATTTTTGTTGAGGCAAGCTTCTCCATGCAACACTCTTTGGTAAGCATGTCTGATGCCATCAATCTGCCCGTTGCACAGCATGCGCAGGAGGCCGTATGCACGTTCCCTGCGGAAGCTATGACAGTGGTTGCCCCATGGGAAACAACCGATCATGCCGAATACATCCTCTTCCTATCCAGCTCGCTCTCTCTCTCTCTCGTCCCTTCCATCCGAAAACCGCAGTCTATGAATGCCCAAGAGAAGAAACTTTCCTGTTACGGATGTTCACAATCACAGCAAACAACTATCTCACAACTGATTTTCACAAGACACTACCTTCTCACAATTCACTTGCACAACAAACAAGCATCCACAACTCATTTGCACACCAAACCAGCATCCACGCCTCACTTGCACAGCAAACTAGCATCCACAGCTCGTTTTTACAACAAACCAGCATCTCTCTTCTGAAGGAAGTGTCACAGGAAAGCTTTGTTTTTTATCTCTACTGTCGGTATGGTCGGAAGCCGGATCACCATCTTGTTTTGGCTTACCTACTTTGCTTGATCGGCTTGATGTTCCCTTTCATGTGCACCAGCAATCATTATCACCATCATTCACCATCCATTCCATCCATTAGTTGAGCTGAGTCGGGCGTCGGGCCTTAGGCGATCAATCTTTTCAACGCCTTGCTGCAGAAGTTGCGCCATCAACTTGGTGCTGCTTTCTGCCTCACTCGACGCAAAGAATAGAAACAACCAATGGTCACTCTATGTCATTCTCAACATTCAATTTGTCAATCATTGCGAGTACCAAGATGTAGCAAGTACTTGGTAGCTAGGGCAGCTAGGGCAGCTAGGGCAGCTAGGGCAGCTAGGGCAGCTAGGGCAGCTAGGGCGTAGGACCTGAACACACAAGGCTATTACCGACACCAAATCCTAGGATCACGCTGCACTACTTGAAAGTGATGAAGCGGAACTCAGATGGGATTTCATTTCGATTCATTTCGACTAAGATGGAATGCACTGGTATTAGACTTCAAGACACATTTGCCAATCGGGGAAGCCCTGCTGCGCGCTGTTGTTGCAGCAGCGCCGCTGACACCTGGAAAACTCCACCAATTCAGTTCTTGGAACACAAATCTGCAGATCATGTCATTATGATTGTAAAACGTTGTGAAGTGGTCTGATTTTATCTAAAATGGTCATGGTTGTTGTGGTTGTGGCATGTTGTGGCTACAGTTTGTGAGTGTCGTCATCATCCTTAGCTGCAAGCTTACTGCTCAAGGTGATTAGCTTGGTAAAATTCTGGGGCAGCGCCAAAAACCAAGTAGAGGTAGGGGAGTACCGAACCGCAATGGGTAAAACCATCACATCGTCTACAAGATGAAGGCGCTGAAGCTTGCATCTTGTCTTTCTCAAAACAATAAACACGACACCTACTCCGCTTCCCAACTTTGTAGCAAGTGATGTGGGATATGTGGCCAGTGGGATCTTCAATGTGATGACTCAACAATGACAAGATATTGTACTTTTGGTACTGGGATTTCATGTGAAAGCATGCAGGCGACCGCATCAGAACTTCCCAGTCCGAGAGGCAAACATGTCAAACATATTACAGTACTAGTTGGATGCTTATATGTTTCCCACTTCATTTCAAATGTATCACATGGGTCATTAAATGTCCCCATTGAACATCACCCAACCATTAGGTATATGGTCTTTTTTATGGCTACTATAAGGTGATGTCCAATATACCCAAAATGGGACATCCCAATGAAACCGGGTGTTTCACCGGGTGATGCCCAAAGACTTCCGGCCTCCATGGCGACCTCTCGTACCCAAGAGCCGACATCTCCCCGGCGATCTGTGGCGTAATCCCTCATCGCACCTGGACGCCAAAAACCAATCCTTCCACACGGCAAAAGAGACAATCAGTTATCATGAGAATCATCAAACATGATCCAAAATGTTTAGTTGATGTCAGTATCTTTAGTATCATGATATCAGAAAGTTGTACCCCCCACATTTCAAAAACCATGTCACCGGCTGTCACCGGTTCCAATGGGTTCCAACTTCTCCATTTCCGCATTTTCCACCTTCCAAGGCGGTGAGGAAAACGGAAACGTCGAAATCGCTGAGCTCCGATCCAATGCACAAGCGACCCAACCTGGCCACGGCCACGGACTCAAGAACTGTACCAGGCGCTGAAGTGTCAGTGATTAAGACGCTTAAGACATCAAATTAGTAGTACAAGTACTCATCATAAGTCACATATAGTCATATATAGTCACAAAGTCACATTAACTCGTATGATGTCGCTCTTTTATGAAGTCATTGGCTTCTGAGAATGACACTTACGCGATATTTGGGATGCCAAACTTTGAGATTGTCAGGAACGACTTCACCAAGCACTGCAACATCTGCAACTAGTGCAGTCGAGATCAGTCGAGCAGCGAAAGAACGGCGTACTGCCGTGTGGTGGGATCTTCTTGATCCTTTCCTGATGTCGACATGGCAGGATATGGCAGGATATGGCAGGATAGCACAGAAATCCCACCACAATTGGAGGAGAACGCATCATATCAAAGCCACCTTCCTCACCTTCCTCTACGGACTCGAAACTATTGGCACACGTGATAGGCATTTTGTGCGGAAATACTCATGAAATACTGCATTGGAACCACCGATCTTCGTGGCTCTGAATTAAAAAATGTTGCCTGCACTGACTGGCACAGCTGTGGATTGCCCCACTTTCTTTGGTAGTACCCAGGTCATCTAAATCTACTACCGTGCAAGCGTAATGTCGTTTTTGGGAGGCCTATTTCGTTGGGGCCAGAAAGCACAGTTCATTGAACTCCTTGCAACGTGTAGTCTCTTCTCATTTACCAATCATCCAAGTCACTCATATCTATATACTTGTGGCAACTTTGGGCACAAGCATCACCATCACCCACCATCACCCACCATCATTCCCCATCTTCCTCATCTAGGTTTCTCCCGAAACAGGGTATCCCAAAAATTGCCGGCTTATCATCCTCCCATTCTTCCTATCAACATCAATCTACAAGTAATTTAAACAGTGCGGTCCTATGAAAAAATATAGATGTATCGATATGTGTGTGTGTATCTATATCTCTTTCTCTATAATACATGTATAATGTATATGTATATATATATAGGATTATATAGGGGGTATTGCTCAAAAATGCGAGCATTAAGAGATCTTCACAGCACCAGGCTTTGTGGCCAGCTTCCACCAGGCAGACCTTCTCCGAGCGCCTCACGTCGCAAGACTTGCAGCACCTGGCAGCGCACCTGGCGCAGCTGGACGCCCAAAGCGCCCAGGCACAGGGTGTAGCCGCGCCGCGCCGCAATGGTCTCGTCCGGCTTCTGGAGGCCTCACTGGCACTGGCTGCGACAACTGGCCATATTTGAACATTTTTGAACAGATTCCAATGGATTCCAACATTAAAAAACAACCCAACGGGACTCAGATGGACTCGGTCGTTTTTGGGATGTTTTGGATGTTTTTGACGCAGTTCGGTGTGCGGTTCACCAAAATCCGTACTGCGCTTCCTACCATGCTCCACAAGCTGTCAGAACTTGCAGGTGGTGCAAATCACGTGCAGAGGTGCAGCATTGAATGGTGTTTCCTTTTGTTCATGACTTCACTTTCTGATTGTTCTTTTTAGATCTACACCTCCAGTGTGATTGCATTGCGGATGCGGGGTCCTTGTACACCCTCGGCTTGGCTGCTAACATTGCTCAGGGATACTAGATGACACTAGTCAGGTTCTTTCTATTGGTGTACTTACTGGACTTCGTGAGAGTGAAAGAAATGCTGACCTTCTTCAGGTTGCCTTCGGTCCAGTGTAGTCAGTGTAGTCGTTGTCTTTGCAGTGAAAGGCAAGATGTCAACAGGCAGCTCTTGTGGCCCTTGCAGTGGGATGGTCTGGGATCATATGGAGATTTCCTTTGGGACATCTTACTGTCGTACTGTCGTAACTAGGTCTTTTTCATCACTTCAAGAGCGACATAGCTCGGTTTCCGCAGGAACCATCTTTGGCCTCTGCATTTAGGTCTCAGGTCTGCTGATGGACCATACCTTGGCCCAGTGGCTCTTGCTGGACAGCGTGGATCACAGCTGCCCAGAGAGGACCATGAGGCCATGGTCAAGATGCTGCCTTTTTTGCCAGAAAGGACACCGAAACAGAACGAGTTCATAGGTGAACATCCCAACACCGTCCTGGTGGTTGAGATATGACAACCAGAATACCATCAGATTCTCGAGAGAAATCACTGGGAAGGTCCCATAGATCCTGCCCACAAGTTGCGTGTTTTGAAATTGCGGAAACATCAGCTACAGGCTTGGACCTTCTGGACCTACTGCAGCAACCTGCACAAGATGTCAAGATGTCAAGCCTGCAATGCCAACTACATGCCAGGAAAACGCAAAGAGTATCTTTGAATCTGCAAATGCACAAATAATGTACAAATAAACCTGGCATCAACCAAGCAGAGTTCCTGGGGCCTTCGGATTTTTGAGAAGGTAATAAAGGGGGAAAGAGTTTTTGGCTTTCCGAAGCTTCTGATTGCCAGCTGAGACATCTGACCAGGGACCAGGATAAGCCAGTATAACGAAGCTGAAACTTGTACATGTCCGGACTGGAACAATCTTGAATTCATAACAAGATGGTAGGGACGCGAAATCATACGATTTTTCGTAGACCCGTACATTGAATCGATCGCTTAGACCTATAGTCCGCTTCAACAAATATCTGGAATCCATGGATGTCACACCCAAAACAAGCGGATTTTAGCTCCAAGACACCTTGCAAATAATTCTCCGCGCATTTCCTTGGCTGATCTAGTTTTGACGAGCACAAGGCCCCTACAAGGTCCCTTCCACCTGACCACTGCCCTGTAATAGTAATGGAATCTCAAATCGTTGTGGAAGGAACGATCCCTACTTCGGAGAGACCTGGGTGTTGTGACTCTTGTGACTCTTGTGATTGAATTGGGACCATTCCATGTACACAACAATGCCTTGCCCCAAACTGAGGTAAGACAAGTGCATCATTCCAGCAGCGTTATGGCATGTTGATTGCCAAATGGAGAGTTTGCATCCAAAGATTGCAAATAATCTCAAAGAATTGTACTGCAAGAGCCGGTTTCCTACCAAAGTAGAGAATCACCAGAAATATCCGGTTTTTGCACCCAGACTTGGTGTCAAACACGAAGAAACACCCAGACATTCCGAGACGCAGCACCAGTTCCTCCTTGAACCTCTTCTCTGCCAGCACTTTTAACGCTTCCGCTGCTGCGACCTGCACCCGGTGGAGCTAATGAGATATTGAGCCTTTTCCCTATACGTCTGTACATATATATATATATATATATACATATATACTATATACATGTACATGTAAGATTATGTAAGTGCATATACTATATATTACATGTATTTACATGTATAATTATATGTATTATGTATGTGGCTATATAACTATGTAGCCAAAGATTCTTTGACAGTTGCCGCTCAACCATGTTGATCCACCCGCTCCTGGATCGACTCGGTGGTGTGTCGTGCACATTCATCCAGAGTCTGCAAATACCTTGGCATTGGAAAACGGACCACAAATTGGGACATCCTGGGACTAGGTCAGCATCGAAAAAAATCTGAGTTGTTGCTTCTGATTCCGACCAGCTGGTAAGGTGGTGAATACTTTTCCCTTTCCACAAAGCACAGAAAAAGGGTCTCAGGTTTTTCCCCTTACCATCAGGTTGAATGATCTGTTGGGCGCAGGCATTGCCTTCAGAGTCAATTGGACCAGTCCAAACTAAGCTTTTGGCAAACCTGAAACAAACATGAATCGAACACAGGTGAAAAATTATCGAGTCTCCATGCGGGTTTGGAGATCCATTTCAGGTTTGGTTGCGGTCTCAAGCTGTTAGGTGTGTGATTTAGTGCCCAAGTGTGCTGTTCCAGTTCCAAGTGGTGATTCGAGCAATCACTGCATCAAGTTTTGAAAGACACCTTGTAGCCGTGGCTTCTTTGAATGTCCAGTTTGTATCAGCGATTCGTCCAAGCAATCCTTGGTGGAATGCGGATTGTTCATGGCACAAATCATCGATATTTCGTGGGTGTTTAACTTCAGGAATTGCAAGTGTAAACGCTTCATACCAAATTCCAAGAACAAGCAAACACAAAGATGGTGGTTGGGCATCTGTAACTGCCAGATAGGTCAGTGTTATTTTTTTCCTGGTCCCACTCGCTGCCGAGGTTGATCATAACCAGGATTGCAAGCACTTCCATCACTGCCATCTGAAAAAGAACTTCGTGAGAGAGGTGATGAACCGGTTTAGGCATGTTTAGGCACCAATCAGCTGATGTCCTGCTCCATTCCTCTCCCAATGGCAGGTCATGGCATTGTGGATCTGGACCAAATTTGCATTTGGTTCATGATCGGCTCATGGTTAGTGGGCCTGAAACCAGGCTACCACATCCTTTAACTCCATTGCTTCCTCATTTTTTATCATATTTCCCCTACTTTAATGCTCATATTTTATGGTTCCCATCAATTCATCCATTGGTTCATCCATCATATCTCCATGTCCATTTTTCTTAATCCACTGGTTAATAGTTACTCCATCATATAATCCATCATATAATCCATATAGGTTAACCGTTCACCCATCATATAATCATATAATATAGGTTAACCATAATCCATCATATAGGTTAACCCAATATAATGGATCAACCATCATCATATAATCCATCCTATGGGTTCACCCAATGGTTGATCCATTTCTTAACCCATTGGATCCCCCGACCAGATCCCGACCGACACACCGAGCTTCGACACGCCGCCTGACGGATCACCTCCCCGCCACGGCCGCGATAGGCACGCGCCTTCTCCAGCGCTGGAACCAGGTTCCGGATCCTCGAAGCGAAGCTGGTTGGTGGTTTAATGGCATTTAATTGTGGTTTAATGGGATATCATGGTGGTTGAATAGGATCTATAATGGATCTATATAATGGGAATCTCAATGGATAACTGGTTGGTGGGGGCCACCTACCCCTCTGAAAAATGATGGAGTGAAAGTCAGTTGGGATTATGACATTCCCAATATATGGAAAAATAATCCAAATGTTCCAAAGCACCAACCAGTATGGTTATATGATGGATTATGGCGATTATGGCTATATGATTAACCAATGGAAATGGAGTTGTGATGGATGAACCAATGGATTAATTGGCAAGGCTATGGCATGTCCCATAAAAAAGGCCATATTAAACCATATTATGTATGATATCGTGTGATAGCATGCTCAATCTAAATGCAATGCAGGATCTGAGTCTGGTTCTCCGCTGATACTTTGTCCTGCGGCTTGCGGAACAAGGGAGGTATCATTCACGATTTGCTGTGTACACTTGCGGGACTGTACTGATACCAATGCGAACACTGAAAAGCGGATTCTCAACAAGTGCTGAGTCACAAAAAAAGAGTGAAACTGGCTTGTGCTGAAGACAAGCAAACCCATGTACGCAAAACACATCGCACCATACAATCGAGTATGTACTAACGGGTCTAATGAAAAAAATGGACAAGGACAGAGATTGCTACCCGACAAATTAGACCACAACAAATACAACGCTTCTGCTTCTCCCTTTCATCATTTCATGAAAGCTCTCACATCAGAATCTCTCAGCACTGTACCGAGCCCTCGAACATGGCCCTGTGAAAGGGATAATAGGGATACTGATACTGGTGAACCATGATGAAACCATGATGAACCCATGATGAACCCATTTATTTCGCTTGCTGAGGTGCAACTATGGTGCAACTATGGCCACATGAAACTAATTCAACGTCTTTTGTCTGCCTTGCAAACTAGTCAATGCCAGGCCCTTCTCTGTTTTCCTGTAAACCCCAGAAAATACCGAGTCTCACTCCCAATTGATGTTACGGAACTCTTTAATGCTACAAAAACTCACCCGAAAGATCACAATCTTCCCAACAACATGCACGACACAACCAGGGAAGGCCCATCAACTGTACGGGCGTGGGTGATTTCACATTTCAACTTAGTATGGTGTCCGAAAAATGAACAAATCTTGTTGGGAAGTTTAGTCAATATTTCATGTTGGGGATTGGTTCAACTGGCTCTTCGTCTGCATTGATCGTTGATCGTCGATGCAGATCTCTTCAACAGTCTCCCCCAATGTCATCCCAATCTCAATGTGTCATGCACTCTCCCCACCATGACCATTGGACCATTGGAGATGTATCATCATCATGGACCATTGCACTCATCATCATCCCCATCTCCAATGTGTCATCCCCAATGGTCTGTAAGTCTCCTTCATGACCTCCGTTAAAGCTGCTGCGCCCTCCACTGCTCCATGCCGCGCTTGCACAGTCCCAGTGGGGGGCGCCCCGGCCACGCAGTGGGCGCCGCTGGTGCCGTTGCTGGTGCCGTTGCTGGTGCCGTTGGTGGCATCGTTGGCCCGGGCCAAGAGCCGTGGCAACACCGTGGAGTTCAAAAAGTCCAAGGTCTCCTCCGGAAAGAACCAAAATTGGACCGACTAAAACACCAAATCATGAGAAAATCATGAAAAAATTGCATCACTTGCATCACCATTTAGGGATATTTAGGGGGTATCCAACTTTCAGACAAACAATGTGACCAATGGCCATATCTTTTCACCTGTGGAAATATCTAGCCTGGTTGATATTGATGGGTTTAGTGTCCCCCAATCTGACCTTGTCACCATGACTTGAACATGACTCTCATAAGGGAGGCAGATCTCTCCATTTCGCAATGGTTCACAACTTTGCCTGGCTTCTGTATTCCATGAAGGATATTAGAAAGGCACAGTGCGGCGAATGAGTAGAACCAGTACCCATGGCGAGACACATGCGGCTGAAACACCATCCAAGATGACAGAGCCGAGTTGGTTATATTATAGTGGCTGGCGACCCAACATTTCAACCATCGTGCTGTGCCCGGAATCACCCGGAACCATCAGAAATAGTTTGGGAAAGGTTGGATTGCACCTTCACTAACCAAAAACTTTGCTTTGCTTGCTGCCCGTACTTCAAGATATTATCTGGAAACCCTTCATGGGGAGCCTTGGGAGCGGCGATCGGCCTAAAAATTTTGACCCTGCGTAAGGACCAAAGACAACATCAGCACATCAGAACCAATGAAAGCAGGCACCAACAAGAATGGGAGACACAAGCGAATGCACATAGGGGGTTCACCCACAAACTAAAAAAAACAAGACTGTCCCCACAGTTCCCAAAAATGAATTGAAATCATGATCCAGTCTGGAAACCGAAACTGCTCAAGGTGGTTGTTTCCTGCCTCCGACGGGTCTTGTGCCAACTTCGCGAGAGCTTGTGCCTGAGCGCTTCGGGAGCTGAGACTCCAATGGATGGATCATCCCTATCTGGCCCTATCTTGTCAGCTTTGGGGAGCTGGGAGCTGGGCCATAGAGTTTTTCGGAGAACCTTCATTTAGATGGCGCCGAATTACCAAAAGATGTCAAGCGTACTGACCCACTGTCAAGCTGGCTACTTCCCAATACCATCCCACTCCCAGCACTTCCCTGATATTCATGCCATTCTCGTCATTCTCTTTTTCTTTGATATGTGTATTGACCCATATTGACCCATTGCAAAGCTGATGCAAATTGACCCCGTGAGACTCCCAGGGTCAATGTGTCGGCAAGTAGCTGCAAGCAGTCGGATCTGCATGTCCTCATTTTCATTGCAACATTGCGGGAATCATCAGGTCTCTGAGGAATCTGTCTGCTGAATGTAATATCAATGTACAATGTGTATAGTACCAAGCCTGAAGCACCTTTTTTGGCGGCGTTGCCACTCAAAGCAAGGTTCTACTTGATTGGATGACCGATGGCACACGGTGACCATCGGTGACCGCTATGGAGAGTAATGTCTTGTCTTTGGCATTTCGTGCACTTGATTCTTCGAACATCTTGAAAAAACTCTTTGAACATTGGCTACTTGTTGGGTTTTTGTGCTGAACTTTCACTGACCGCATCTCCGCATTGGACACGGTTCCTATTTTGTCAATTCCCCTCACCAACCGTCCCTTCTGCTTCAAGGCCACAACACTCCAGACTGTTCAATGTGACTCTTGGCATTTTCCAACTTCAGGAATGAAATATTATTACCCTCTGGTTATTTAACATAGCCATGGAAAATCCCTAAAACATGGAGGTTTTAATGGGAAAATCATCTATAAATGGGCTATTTTCCATGGCTATGTTAAAGAACCAGAGGGTAAATATCTGCTAAATGGGACAGTTTCGTGGAGGACACAGGGAACACACTGCAACCGAGATCGGACAAGTGACAAACTTCTGTGGATACTTGGGAAAAGTTTGTTGAAACTTGGGTCTTAAGCCCGTGACTCACCATTTCCTTCATTTATTCGCAAAACAAAAAATGAAAACATCACGAACTACGATGAACTACGACAAACACATACACATTCTGACCCCGCAACATATGGGTTGAGATTTAGATAGATTAATGCATGTGAATAATTGTGAATATATGTCGACCTTCCGCCAAGGCTCTTGATGCGACAATTTCCTGTCCACCAGGTGTTCCATGAGGGCCTTTCGATATCCACCGTTGCCCAGCATCGCAATCTTTGGCGCCACCTGGGGTGAGAGGCCGAGATCTTCGTGTCAAACTATTTCCATCCAGTGAAACATCATGTCTCAACCTGCCTTTGGTCAGGTGCCATAATCTTGTGATACACCTAAGCCCATCTTCAACGCCGTGCAATGCTGACCCGATGTGTCGGAAACTTCAACATAAGATCGCCCGGCCTCTAAGTAAGCCTGACGTCGGCCGGAGAGAGTCCAGTAGTCAGCAATAGTCACCACCTCGAGAAAATGACTTCATGATTCATGATCCATCAGTATCCATCATGAAGTGATCCAATTTGGGTCCTGATGCAACAAACCCTTGGCATCCTTGCGATCCCCACAGAAGGATGGAACGAGCATTCTAAAACAATGATGAAACCACTCAAGGAAAGCAATTCGGGAATGTGTTGACTCTTATCCTTAAATCACAACTGGGACCAACAGCAAGTTTATATTTCTCCCGCCCTGTCGCCTGACAACTTTGTGATTTTCAGATGGTAGGATGTGTGCGTGCCACTTCTCATGAACAGAAGACCCGGCCACACTCGCGCAAAGAAACCCTCCAAAAACTTGAATATCACCATCACCAACACCATCACCTTCACCATCATCACCATCATCACCGTCACCATCATCATCACCACCACCACCACCATCATCATCATCATCATCAAAATCCTCATCCTCATCCTCATCATCCTCATCCAGCATCAGCATCAGCATCAGTATCAGCATCATGATCAAGATCAGCATCAGCATCATCATGATCATGACCATCATCGTCGTCATTGTCATCGTCATCATCGGCATTCGTCAGCGTCATCATTGCCATCATCGTCATTGTCATCATCGTCGTCATCATCATCATCATCATCATCATCATCCTCGTCGTCGTCGTCATCATCATCATCATCATCATCATCGTAGATATCATTGCTATGTCAGGCAAATATCATGGCCAGGTCCGAACTAGCTTTTCCATCGCTCTTCACACAAAATCCTGCGAGCAACTGCACAAATTTTACGGATTCAAGAATGCAAGCCCTTTACTATAGTATAATAGTACTTATTTATTATATATTACATCTATATTTATTTTATTTATATGTAAATATATGTAATATATAAAATATACGGTAACTACATTTAAATATACGGATTTTTAAATATACGAACAGGTATTTTAGACTACCTCCGGGAAGGTTTTCCTTAGCCCGCACAGCCATTTAAACATACGGAATCCAATTCATTTAAACATACCGTAACTACATTTAAATCTACGAACTGGTATTTCATACTACCTCCGGGGCCTCGCGGTTTGGCCTGCCCTCCACATATTTAAATGTCGTTACCGTATAATATGTACACGTACATCACAATCAAGTAGGATGTGGGTAGGGCGGGTAGGGAACCAAACAGCTGTTATGCGCAGTGATACCATGACCGCGCCTCGATGCCATCTGGAAACGTTCCTTGACGTCCAACGTTCTCCTGTACTGCAGCGGCCGCGGCGCGTCGGCAGTTGATCTCACGGTCAAAGACCGCCACCTGAAGCCATTGCGGTTGCGACCGTTGCCCGTTACGACTTTGCGCATACCCGGCATAGCCCATCTTTTGTTCGTCTCTAATGTTTACCATTTGGGGTCGGATCAATAACTTTTCGGCCTTCTCAATCTCAATAAGGTTGACAAGGTTGTTGAAGGACCCCCTACCAAACTCTGGGTGAAATAGCGGATCCAATTTGATGAAAAGGTGCAAAGCAACATTCATAGGTAGAAAATCCACTGAGAAGGATGGGCTCTTTGAATGAGTGGAGCATAGAGAACAGAGACCTTGAAATTGAACGGGGGGAAGACTGTCCAGTTCCATTTTTTAGCCGCAAACATCTGGGCATCTGGGCAGAACAGATTTCTTAATCCTACTTTCACATTACAGTACCTTTAAAAAAAACATACAAACACACATTTCGCATAGGATGCCTTGACGGCACATTTTGATGTAGGCCTCACCTGTCACGCCCATCCCAATGCCATGCCCTTCCTGGCATGATCACGGATGCCTGGATCAAAGCAGATGCCAAGTTCACCACATAGGGCTGCAGCACATCTGGTGCATACGCACGCGCAAAGGCCCAGCAAACATAGCAAGCTGCATCCCGCACATGCCTGCAGACAACTTCGGAAGCTAGCACTCTTCATGTCAAGAGTGGTCTCCCTGATCTCCTCACCCTTTTTCGGCTGTATACATCCCTGTTTGCAATCAGAAAAATGATTTTTGGGATCTCTTGGGAAATTATCGAACTGGTGGTACTGATGGATGTTGGCTTCTTCTCTGGTCCAATTTTGGTCCAATTTTGGTCCAAGGCACTGTCCTGAGGTGAAATTCCCTGAGACCTGCTCGAAGTGCAGGGCTTGACACCTCGGTGAGAAGGAAATCCTACGTTCCATCAATCAGTAGGCACACCCATCCAGATGGGAGTTAGTGTTCAATAACTCAATAACAATGCTCTTGCCCATCTTGTCCATTCCAACACTGAAAGCAATAATAAGCAATAATAAGCAAATATAAAATTTTCAACGCCATAACAACACCAGAGATTTCTGTCGAGGCACACCAGGGGCATCACAGTGCTGAGACGTTCCGGCAGCAGCAAGCCGCGGCGCGTGAGCTCTGCCAGGGCCAAGCAGCCGCCGTGCCAGGCCTTGTCAGTCTCGCGAAAGGAGAAGCAACGCTCCAAGAGCCTCGCCATCTGGGGCTGCCATTTGCGTTGCAAATGGGCCAAATGGGACCTCACTCGATGTGATTCTTTCCTTCCTTTTCTTTTGATTTCTTTTGTTCCCTTTGTATCCCTAGACAAATCGAACGATGCATAGATACACCGCGAAGGTTAGGTTGGAGTCAATGTGGACGTGCAGGTAAACAAGCAGCGGGAGAATTTGATGGAAGGATAGATGCATAGAATGTCTGTTCAAGGGACAATTAAGCATGTTTTTCCAAAAGTCCATATATCTGGACGCAAACGAGGAGTCATACAATTTATATCAATTTATGCAGGGTTGTGGCCACATCATACTGCACGATGGTGAGCAACATAATTACATAATAGGGCCAATAGCGCCACATGGCATAGCCAGGACAGTGACTCCGGTTTTGGTTGAACATATTTGAAAAAAAACAGTTTTTCAACAAGCCTCTTAACTGAATGATCATCTCACAAATCATCTCAAAAAGCATCTGAAATCATCCAATGATCATCTAATGATCATCTGAAATCTGCTCTCTTTGAGACGCTCCCATTCTCCACCGGGCAGCGACTCTAAAACTTGGTCTCCAAAGTCTCTTGAGAGCCTCAGGCGGCGGTTCCGGTTCCCGCGCTGAAATTGTGCCCTGCGGCACTTTTGTACCTAGACAGGTAAACCAGTGCCTTAAAAATCAGCCAAACCTCTTAGGGAACCAGCTTGAAGCTCTGAGTCTATTGTAGCGATTGTTGTTCCAAGCATGCAAGTTTATTGTTGCTTCACAGTGGGACAACAATGTCATCCAACAAGAGACTTGGGAGAGTTGGCTGGAAACCATGCTGTCCAAACAAACCACAAAAAAAACACTATTCCTACTGGCATCTACTATTGTTCCGATCCTTTTTGGTACAACAAGAGCAGTAGTTTTTCAGGTCAACACATCCACGCTTAGTCCACGCTTCGCGGATCTTTACCTATTCCTAAAGACACCATGAGCAAGTAGGATTCTCAAACACTGCAAAATCCGCCAGGACATCCTTTGACCATGACATGGCACAGTAGTTCTAAACCAAAAAAAAACGCCAAGTCCGGCCAAGTGCAGCGACTGGTGCATCCCCTGATGCAGTTGCGTTACCGATTGGTGATGCGACCGATGCCCTTTGCAGCAGCCCATCTTACGATGGTGTCCTGTGGGCAATGAAAAATCACCAACTCTGTTTTTTTGGGCATGTTTTTTTGCATTTTTGATCTCTCATTTTTTGGATGTGAACAAAAATGCAGAGCTCCTCACTTTGGCCAGTTCTGTGGTTAAAATTTTCTGGTGTGGTTGGCCCGGTGCTCCCGTCCTTGTCGCTAAGGGACGACAACAGCAGCTCCTCAGTATCGGAGTGGGCTTCTGTAAATCCAATTGATTGCGGTTCGGTTTCCAAGGGCCTAGCTATTGTGGATGATATAGGTTCCAATAAAAATCCTAGGTATATGTCATATGTCTATGTGCGCACACACACACACACTTCATATATCTTCATATTATATAATAATCATTAACACATAGTATACATATCCAACTCATAATATACATACCTAACACATTGTGAGGTTCTTCATATTATATCCGCCGACCCCGGCTGACGCAAGGGGGAGCGCGCCAGGGAATAAGACAAGAGTTTGCCACCGCCAGCTACTACTACTACTACTACTACTCCTACTCCTACTCCTACTCCTACTCCTACTCCTACTCCTACTCCTACTCCTACTCCTACTACTACTACTACTACTCCTACTCCTACTCCTACTCCTACTAGCACTACTACTACTACTACTACTACTGCTACTGCTACTGCTACTGCTACTGCTACTGCTACTGCTACTGCTACTGCTACTGCTACTGCTCCTGCTCCTGCTACTGCTACTGCTACTGCTCCTGCTGCTGCTACTCCTACTCCCCTACTCCTACTCCCCTACTCCTACTACTACTCCTACTACTACTACTACTACTACTAGTACTACTAGTACTACTAGTACTACTAGTACTACTACTACTACTACTCTGTTAGCAGCAGCGACAGCAGCAGCAGCAGCAGCAGCAGCAGCAGGTGAGCTGATGGGAGATTGAAAAAGCGGACAAGGTTGGGAAAAAGACATTTTTTCTAGGAATTCAGAAGGGACGTTAGGCACTTTTTCGGTGC